>Ga0257123_1000301_pt1 | contig 42220 bp, 53 predicted proteins | sample SI106_135metaG_FD_190185 | JGI IMG/M metagenome (GOLD analysis project Ga0257123, IMG submission 190185) | Marine microbial communities from Saanich Inlet, British Columbia, Canada - SI106_135 | ecosystem: Environmental > Aquatic > Marine > Inlet | place: Canada: British Columbia | collected...
AAGATATTTACTTTGGACGAATCAAAGTAGACAATCAAGCAAAATTGATAAAATCAAAAGGACTATTTGAATATGTAAATTTACTAAATCCTCCAAAACAATCAAGCACACATGTAAACTATAGACTTGTAATCGAATTAGCAAAAATTTTCAAAGAAAATAGAGAAGAAAGGGTAATGAAGAAACTATTAGACTATGGAGTAATAAAAAATCCAGAACCAGAAATAGAAAAACTCATTGAACTTGCAGGGAATTTTTCAGACGAATTCGATGAGCAAGAAAAAATACAAGTAGATTTGGGTGATACTGCAAAAAAAGCATTGAAATTATTAGTTACTGAATTAGAAGGAGATGATGAATTAGAAGATATTCAAAATACAATATACCAAATTGCAAAAGCAAATGAGATACAACCAAAAGATTTCTTTAAAATATTATATCAAATAATTTTGGGAACATCAAGAGGTCCAAAAATTGGACCATTTATTTCAGATATTGGAAGAAAGCAAGTAGCAAAAACACTCTCAGAGTACACATAGCCATGGTTCACGGAGAATATAATAAAAGTAGAAACAGTGGGGGATTTGCACTAATAATTTTGGGAGCATTGCTATTGATCATAGGGCCACAAGAAGCAATCGTTCCATCAAGCTTGAGCGTAATTACATGGATGGGAGGCATAATTATTGGAGGTATTGGATTTTATCTAAAATTTTTCAGATGGCGAGTAAAAAAGTAAAGATTCATCTTTTAGAAAAATTGTGAAGAGATAATGGGGCTTTTTGGTAAAAAGAAATTAGATGAAAGAGTATCTGAAAAAAATGATGAAACAATACTAAATGATGAGGCAGAATCAAAAGTTGAAGACTTGGAAAAAGAGTACAATGCAAAACAAGAGGAAATAAACGAGATAACACAAAGAATTCAAACAGTCAGAGAAGAATATGATGAAACAGTTAGTAGTTTAATGTTAGTCAAAAAAGAACATAATCAAAAAAGAATGGAGTTAGATATTATTTTACGAGAATACAAAGAGATTAAAGAAAAAATTAAAAATTCAGAAGAAATTAAAGATTCAAAATCAATCAAGCAATTTAAAAAAACTGAAGAAGATCTTACAAATACAAAAGATGACCTCGAAAATACAAAAGAAGAGTTTCAGAAAAAAACAAATGAATATGATAAAATTTTAAAACAAATCACAAAAGAACAATCCATTTTACATAATATAAAAAAACAACAATTAGAATCTGAAAAAGAATTAGAGGATGCAAATTCTAGATTATACAATGCAAAAACAGAGTTAGAGAAAAAAGACCAATTTCAAGAAACAAATATTCTTTCTTTAAAAGAAAAGGAATTCATTGAAGGCGGAAATGACAATATACAAAGTTCTGCAGGCGTAATTGAGGCAGCAAGTGTTGTGGTAAGCTCTTTAAAATCCAAACTCAGCACAACACAAAAAGAATTAGAAACAATTCAATTAGAATTAGAAAAAGAAAAAGAAAACCATACAAAAACTAGAAAAGAATTAGAAAAATTAAAAAAATCTTAAATCATTGAATAATTATAAATCATGAAAATATTTTTTCCATTTTAATTTTATTTCTTGTTCTGAAATCCCCATATCATATAATGGAGAAGTGACAACAGTCACATCAGAAACAGTTACCAATATTATTTCATGAATGATACTTTTGATTCCATGATTTTTATAAAATTCTAAAATTTCATCATACATTTGGCCATCATTTAAAATTCTAGTAGTACCTTTGAATAGATATCCTCGCCTCAAAAGAGGATCAATTACGTTAATTTCAACATTTGAATTATTTTTTAAGTTATTTACAGTGTCAGGGGAGCGAATATTTGCAAATGCCAAAAGTTCAGAAGTCCAACCAACAATAGTTCCTTTAGGAGAAATATTTGGAGTTCCATCAGGAGTTACAGTTGCTACAAAACCTAGTTTTTGTTGTTCTAAAAATTCTTTAATTTCTGAAGTAATCAAAGACATAACAATCAGAAATAATTACAAGATAATTAATTTTCAGCATTATCGCATAAACTCTGCAATCTCTATTGAAAAGAAAAAGAACCCAATCATACCACCAATAATCCCAATCCAAGCTGCAATTTGTTTGGGTTTAGACATATGAAAAATAACCCATACACACTATTGAATCTAATTGAATTTTTAGACAGTTATAATTACAATTAAAGGAATCAACAGTAATGGCTAGTATCAAAGATATTGGAAAATTTTTTGTGTTCATAATTGGAGGTCTTGTAGCCATAATTGTAGGCTCATTTATGATTCGAGGTACAATGCACATGTGGGATAAACCAGAAAAAACAGATGATGAGAAAAAGGACTAAAAATAAGGAAAAATAATTAACAATAGAATTGCTTCAAGATTCCACAATTAGAAAATCACTTGATCAATATATTAGAAATAGAATTAAAGAAATACCTTCGGAAATTAAACAAACATTTCCAAACATCAAACAAATTTGGAAGTGTGATAATGAATTGGATTTTCTTTATGGGCATTATGTTGGAAAAATAGAAGAAGGGAGTTTACATTATTTACTAAAAGCGACCAGAGCATCAGCTGGAGGATACGTAGATACTTTTGAGATTAGAGGTATAATAGAAACACAGAAAAAAGAATTACAAGATGCAATAAAATCTGCAATCAATTAGTGAAGTAGAAATACTACATTAAACCAGTAAAAATATGGTAGGACCACAAGATGGGGGATTTGGATTTGATCAATCAAAAAAATACACAAGTGTAGAGAATATTGAAGAAGTGTGTAATCAATGTCAAGCTGGTCAACACAAAAAATGCTTGAAAAAATCAAAACAACAAGATGTGTGTGAATGTGAACATTGTATGATTTACGGTTAAATTAAGAAATTTATTAATAATATGAGAATAAATCATTAATCTTGTCAAATCAATATTCATTTCATTGCAAGTTCTGTGGAATGGATTTTGGAAATGATGTGATTCAACTAGCCATACATATTGGTAGAACACATGATGACCCAAGAGAACAATAGAAATTTGTAAAAATTAAAGATCAGATAATTTATTTTCGAGTTCTTGAATTTCCTTTTGAGAGGTATCAGAGACAATCTGTGCAAATTCTTTTTGTGCAGAAATAATTATGACTAATGCCTCTTTGTACCCTTGATCTTCCTTTTTGATAATATCACAAGATTCAAGGGATGTGACATGACCAGTGACTGTAGCCATTGCATTTTTTTGATTAAATTTTACAATTCCATCAAATGCCTCAATGTACATGAGTGCCGATTCTGCTTTACATTTGTAGGAAACTCTACCTGTTTCAGTGTTAAATAATTGAGTAACACCGCCTGGTTTTCGGGTTACTAGTACAGCCATAAAATACAGGAAAATAAAGAGGTATTAATTATTTTAGAAATTTTCTAGACAGATGGTTCAGGGGCAATAGCATCAGCTGCTAAAATTTTATCAATCTCATTTATTGCTAATTTGTCTCTACCAATAAGATCAAATTTTTGTAATAACGTTTCAAATTTTGTTTCCTCTTGTACTTGTTCATTAACAAACCATTCTAGAAATGCATATGTTGAATGATCTTTTTCTTTTTGAGTAATTTCCACCATTTTGTGAATTGCTGCCGTTACAGTTTGCTCATTTTTTAATGCAGTTTTTAAAATGCCCTCAAGGGATTTGAAAGAACTTGCAGGTGCTTTAATTGCAGGTATACTAGCAACAGCACCCATATCATTTAGATAGTGAACTACTTTGAGCATGTGAGTTCTTTCCTCATCTGATTGTGTGTAAAAATAAGATGCAGCCCCCTGATATCCGGTTACCTCACACCATGAAGCCATTGCCAAGTAACTATTTGATGCAGATGCTTCAAGTGTAACTTGATCATTTAATGCTTTTTTCATTTTAGGGGAAATTTTCATAAAAAGAATTTAGATTCATTAAATTTAAAGGATTAGGAAGTGATTTTCATTATTAAAAATATTAGTGCAAATCCGATTAAAAATACAATTCCTGCAACACTAGTTATTTTCATTATTGTGGATGGATGATTAATTTTTGGAAGAAATTTCCCAGTTACAAGTCTAAAGTTAAAAATTGCAATTATTGGTGCAACAACAAAAGACAAAACAGTGGCAAAATCAACTAATGCCTTTAGATTATCACCAAATTGAAATATTATGACTAGTGAGCCTATGGCAATTATCAAAAGAATTACCACATAGAGTATTCTAGATTTTATTCCTTCAATGTTTTCATTTTTGGTAAAAAGTAATTCGATAGTTCTTTTCAGAGACCTAGAATATCCATCAAATACTGCAATAATTGTTCCAAACATTATTGCAAAAGCAGAAGCTGAAATTATGATATGACTCCAATTGCCAATGGTACCAGTATACAATGTAACTACCTGATTGGCAAATTGAGCATTGTTATTTGGAAGTTCTTCACCCGATCCAAAGAATATGTAAGAACCCAAAGTTACAAACATTACAGCAAGAATACCAGTAATGAGATATGTTAATTTGAATTCAAATATTGTTTCTTTTAATTTTGGCGTGTATTTTGATTGTTTTATTCGCTCTAGGGTCCATAAACTATTCCAACTTGAAATCTCTAAAGGTGCAGGCATCCATCCCATTAATGCCAACAAAAAGAAAAGTCCAGATACAGTTATCAATTCTTTAGTGATGAATCCATCAACAGGTTCTATTGGCCCATTATACAGCACAAGAATAAACGCAGTTACAGTAGACACTAGTAATACTATAGCAACAATTTTGATTAGACTATCAAGTGCATTATATTTTCCAATTGCCAAAATTACAACACAGACGATAAATAAAATAACAACAGCCCATTCTCCCAGATAATTTATTCCAAAAAGATTCTCAAAAAATCCTGCAGTTACAAATCCTACTGCACCAGTAACAAAAAACATTGAAGTTATTATTAAAATAAAATACAGCCATAATGCAGGTTTACCAATTTTTTTGTAGCCATCAATAATACTTGTTTGAGTAGAATTGGCATAACGAGATCCATATTCAAAGAAGGGATATTTCAAAATCATGGCTAAAATCACAAACCCCATAATCAATAATCCAAAATCAGCACCAGCCCTCGTAGATTGAATTAGATGAGATACACCAATTGCAGTACTTGCAAATAATATTCCAGGTCCAGCAGTTTTGATAAATCTAGATAACTTCTCATTCATTGCACAAACAAATCATTACTAAATTACATTAACATTCCAAGAACCATCAACCCAAACACCAATTACTTTGACACCAGTATTCCATGAAGAGATTACTTCAACTCCTTTTTTGATTTGAGAAATATGCTCATCATCAGATACAGGATTACCGGCACAATCAGAATGCCCAGAGATTACAATTAATTCAGATTTGTGTGCATTAATTGAAATTCCTACTTTAAATTTAATTGATTTAAGATCGGAATTTTCTGCAACTGTTTTATCTACTCCTGGTTCTGTAATAGCATCAACAAAATCAACAGAAAATTTTTCTTTAATCCAGTTTGCTAACGGAATTTGAATTCTACCATCCATGCATGATACAGATGTTGCAAATTTTCCTTCAGCCATCAATTTAAAGAAAATACTCTACCTTAAAAATTATTTTTGATACAAATGGCAATTAGAGGTATGATCATTTACCATCCCTGTTGCCTGCATTAACGCATAGCAAATTGTAGGCCCAACAAAATTAAAGCCACGTTTTTTGAGATCGGCACTTAGTTTTTCTGAAATTTCAGTCGATGCAGGTAAATCATCTAGTTTTTTGAATTTATTTTTGATTGGTTTGTAATTTACAAATCCCCACAGATATTTGTCAAAAGAGCCAAACTCGGCTTGAATTTTTAGAAATTGTTTTGCATTATTTATGGCAGAATTAACTTTGAGTCTATTTCGGATAATTGATTCATTTTTGAGTAATTTCTCAACATGTTTTTGAGTGTATTTTGATACTTTTAGTACATCAAAATCTGAAAATGCTTTCCTATATCCATCTCGTCGTTTGAGAATAGTTACCCACGAAAGACCAGCTTGGGCCCCCTCCAATATTAAAAATTCAAAGAGCACATTATCATCGTGTTGAGGTTTACCCCATTCCTCATCATGGTATGTAATGTTTGGTTCATCTTTTGCCCACTCACATCTCTTCATTATTTACATAGAGTTAACACAAAATATTAGTGATTTGTCAAAAACATCATGAAATTAAATCAGCAATTATTTCAAATTAACAGAAATTTTCTAATCTGTTTTATTATTTCAGCATCACTTTCAGCATTAGTTGCACAACTTTTAGGAGATCATAATAATTTTCTAAATACAACATTTACCATAATTTTTGGATACATTGTGTATTTTGGGATTTTTTTTGGTTTGTTTTACAGGGACAATGTTGAACGTTACAAGAGTATGAAATCAAATTTAATTAAAAAAGAACTATTTGCCATGATGTCATCATTTGGGGCAGGTGAAGTAATTTATCTTGGAATTAGATGGCCAACACTATACTATTTTCTTGAAATCGGAGTAGAGCCATACATTGCATCATTAATTTCAGAATTAATTGCAACTGCATGTTACATGGTATCAGTTACAATATTTCTCAGAAAGACAAAGACGTTTTAGTTATTTTGCTAGTTGGTTCACTAAATCAGTGGATGTGATTAATCCAATAATTTTTCCATTCTCAGTAACTGCAAGTTTTCTAATTTTTTTGCTAGTCATTCTTTCTGCTGCAGCAGAAATAGGTTCATTGTGATTAATAGTAATTAGTGGTGAGGACATAATTTTTTCAGCAGGAGTATCCAATGAAAGATTATTTGCAGCAATTTTTGTTGCAAAATCCCTATCAGTTACGATACCTATAGGAGATTCATTTTCTTTAACAATAATTGCACCAATTCCACCTTGTTCCATCATCTTTGCAATTTGTAGTGCGGTTGTAGAAGTATTTACAGAGATTAAGGTTCTAGCCATAATATCTTGAATTAGAATGGTTGATTGATTGAAATCCTCACGACTCATTGTAGATCTAAGTAAATTTGCTATTTAAGAGATTCATAAAAAATCTATCAAGATTAGAGAATATCCATATTAACTAAAAATTTCAGAATCATTTCATAAAATATTAGGATCACGTGATTTTTTATAAATGAATTATTCAAAAAATTCTATCAAATTGACACATCAGCGACTAGAAAACATGGTGGTTCAGGCTTGGGACTCTCTATTTGTCATGGAATGGTAAAGGGCATGAAGGGTAAGATTTGGGTAGAAAGTGAAGGTGATGGAGGTACAACATTTTACTTTACTTTGCCAATAGTAAATAAAACAAAAAAATAATTCTAGTAAACTAGTTGATTTGACTCTATTTTTTGAATTTGATTAGAGGATATTTTTCGCTCATCATCAAGTTGCATAGTTTTCTTTTCAAGTAATTCAGTTTGTTTTGATAAATTTTCTTGCTCTAGTTTGATTACTGATTCTTTTCTTTCTAGTTCAGTTAGAGAAATTTTTCTTGCAAGTTCAATTTCTACAAAAGCATCATCAAAATTTTGAGTAGATTCATCAGATTCAGAATCATTTTGTAATTCAGGAGCATTTGAAAGAAATTCCTTTTCAATATCAAGTGCAGCAATGCTTTTTTCTAATTCTGTTTTTCTTTGAGTAAGGTGTTCTTTTTCCAAGTCTAGTAAAAATGCCTTTTTTTCTACTTCAACATTAATTTTCTTTTTTTCAAGTTCAATTGTAGCAGTATTTTGCTCAAAGGCAAACTTTGCCATTCTTGCTTCAAGGTCGCATCCTTTTTGATCAACTCTTTTTTCTTCTAATTCAATTAATGATTCATTTCTTTGCAATTCAGATGATAATTTTTTCTTTTCAAGCTCTACTCTAGAAAATTTTGTTTCAAATTCTAATGCCATTACATCCAATGTTTTCTTTTGAGAATTAAATTCAATAAAATTTTGGTCTAATAGTTCTGTTTTTTGTTCTTGTTTTTTTAGCTCATTTTCAATTTCTGATTCTTTTCTTTTAATTTCTACTAGATGATCTCTTTTAGCTAATTCAACTAACGTGTTTTTATGTTCAAAATCAGTGAAAACTTTAGTTTTTTCAATTTCATTTTCTGAAATTTTTGCTTCAAGGTCTTTTGTTTTTTGAATAAAGGTATCTCGTTCAGATTGTACCTCAACTAAGCTCTTTACTAGTTGTTCTTTTTCAGCAGAAAGTGATTTTTTTAGTAATTTTACCTCATCTTGATCATTTTCAAGAATAGATAGTATCTTCTTTTTATCTAATTCTACCTCAGTAAGTCTTTTTTTTAATTCAAATGTATTTTGATTCATCTCTAGTTGGGAATCATTAAGACTTTTTTCTAATTGGTTTTTTTCATCCAGTAATACTTGATTTTCTAATCTAGTTTTTGATAGTTTTTTCATAAAATCAATTTTATTTTGATTTAGTTCAAGTTGTGAATCATTAAGACTTTTTTCTAGTTTGTATTTTTCCTCAGATGTAATTTGATTATCTAATTTTGATTTGGCTAGTCTTTTTTCTAATTCTATTGATTGTGTCGTTTTTTCAAGATTATTTAAGATTTTTTTCTTTTTAAGACCCACTTCTGCAAGACTCTTTTCTAATTGTTCAGTTTGATTTAGTAAATTATTTTTACATTGTTGTATATCAGCTAAACTTTGCTCAATGTTATTTGTTTTAATTTCAACATCTTTTGCAGCCACATATTGTGGAATTTTTTCATATTGAATTCTCTGAGATTCTTTTAAATTATTTTCAATTTTTACTTGAGCTGTTTTTGATGGAATAATTTCTGATAATATTGAAAATGCATCATCTTGTTTTCCAGATTTCATTTACGAGACAACAGTGTTTCCTCACAAAAGAGTAATGCGTAATGGTATGTTCAAAATGATCAAACAAAAAAACGGACCCGCCCGGATTTGAACCGGGGACCTAACGCTCCGCAAGCGTTCGCACTATCCAAGCTATGCAACGAGTCCGAAAAGTTTGGGAAATTTAGGCTTAATTTGGATTACTATTAGTCCATAGATTGGGTAAAAATGTACGGGGTTTCATCAGATTCATGAAAAGTCCAAGCAGTGGGAAGGGAAATACTTTGAATTGTTTTAAGATTATTTTTTTCAATTAATGTGCCCCATCCTGCTTTGTTTTTTGGATCTGCAGGGTATTTTTGAGAAGTGGTTCCAGCAAACACCCAACCAATTTTTTTAAGATCAGAAATTAGATTTATTTTTTCTAATACACCAGAAGCTAACTCATTTCCCCCCATCTGAGCCAATCCACCAATAAAAAATGCAGGACACAATAGATTCAATGCAGAATAATCAAAGATTGTAGCATCTGAACAATATGGATGAAAGTCAAGTAGAGTAATTAATTTATTCTGGAGTTCAACTAGCATATCATCAATTTCAATACTGCATGATTCTAAATTCAAAACTTTGGCACAAAATGCAATTCGTCCATCCCCTGAACCAATATCAATAATTTCTTTAAATCCAATTTCTTTTGCAAGTAAAACCATAACATAAGCTGAGAGTACCCATGTTGGAGAAAACGGGGCATGGCTTGAACCATATTGAATACTATTTAGCCAATATTTGTTAATGTCACCCTCATAAACAATACACGGTATATCACCAACAGTTATCTCAAAAGAGTTGTAATAGATAGGGTTCATTGTTGCAAATTGATGTAACAAATCTAAATGAGATTGAGGAATTGGAAATGATTCAGACTTTGAAACAGGTATTATTTCTTGAATTTGACTTTTACCATCATATGCATCAACAAACTTTTTTTTTAAATGAATTAGATTTTTAGCAATGTCTTCAATCATTAGATAATCCTTTACTGTATTGTTCGACAAATTCTTTTGTACTCATTTGTTTGCGTAGTTCTTCGTAGAGTTTAGCATCACTTTCAATTTCTTCTTTTGATTTTTCTGTACCAGTATTTGATTGTAGATTTGTAGTAGTTTCTTGAATGGATTTGTTTAGATTTTGTAGAATTTGAGGATGGATGATTTTATCAAATTTCTCTGAAATCAATTTTTCAGTTTTTGTAATTTCATCTAGTATTGATTTATGCTCATTTTGACCTAGTTGTTGTTTTAGCATCGTAATCATAGAAGACATATTCATAATTTGATAGTAAGTGTCAACGATATCGTGTAAGGATAAGTCAAATTGGGATGAAGTTGAATTTATCAGATTAACTAATTTCTCATATTCAGAATGAAACATTTTTGAAATATCATCAGATGAACTCATTGAGAAAAATTGATTTAAAATTTTTAAAAATGTTAGGATTTATGCTTCTTTTTCTGCCTTGTTGACATAGATGTAGTTCATTATCACACCAGCAATAATTCCACCAACTATTGGACCTACCCAGTATAACCATTGAACTTCCCACAATCCAGCATCACCCGAAAATAGTGTAGGAGACAAGGATCTTGCAGGGTTCATTGATGCACCAGTTAAAGGAACTCCTACCAAGTGAAGTAAGAAAACCATTCCACCAATTACAGCACCATAAACGCTCTTTGGAGCTTTCTTGTGAACTGCAGTCATAAAGATCACAGTAACTAAGAAGAAAGTTAAAACAATTTCAACTACTAATCCAGACATCATACTACCTCCAAGTAATTCACTTGGACCACCATGAGCTCCCCAGAAAACACTTTTTCCGATTTCAGGAAACAAGGCAACCAAAGTACCAGTTGCAACAATTGCTCCAATTATTTGAAATACAATATATCCAATACCATCAGCAATTCCAATTTTCCTTGTAATCATCATAGGAATGGTAACTGCCGGATTAATGTGAGCACCAGAAATATGTCCAAATGCATATACCATAAATGCGATTGCTGCACCGTGTGCCAAAGATATCATAATAATGCCTTCAATAGTTAATCCATCTCCAAAGACGGAGGCAGCAAGAATCACTGCCAAAGGACCAAAGAAGACCAATGCAAATGTGGAAATTGCTTCAGCGAGCCAATTTCGAGGAGTAACCATCAAGCAAATGCCCATAAAGTTTCCATATAAAAGATTCGGACTGTGGTTAGGATCAAAAAATTTCAAAAAGTAATTAATTATAGATCATCCGTTAGGTCAACATATGATTTCAGAAGGAGACAAAGTTCCAAAATTTGAAGTAAATGATGCTAATGGAAATAAAGTAAAATCTACTGATTTTAAAGGAAAAAAACATGCCATCTATTTTTATCCAAAAGATTTCACTCCAGGATGCACAACTGAGGCAGATGAATTTTCAAAAGATTATAAAAAATTTCAAAAAGAAGGAATTGAAATTATCGGTGTTAGTCCAGATAATGTAGAGTCTCATGAAAAATTCTGTACCAAAATGGGAATAAAATATCCATTATTAGCAGATGTAGACAAAGTAGTATCAAAATTATTTGGAGTGTGGGGCAAGAAAAAATTCATGGGTAGAGAATACATGGGAGTTATGAGAAGTACGTTTCTTGTAGATGAGAAAGGAAAAATTTTCAAAATATATCCCAAAGTAAAAGCTGCAGGACATTCAAAACAAGTATTTGATGATTTTAAAAATTAAAAAGAAAAAGTTGTAAAAAGGTTAGAAACCTTTTGGAAGTGTACCTTTAGAAGATTTTGGTGCTTCGGGTTCTGGCTTTACTTCAAATCCTTTTGGTAAAGTACCACGTGATTGTTGAGCACTAGCTTTTGCTTTTGCTTCAGCTGCAATCATTTCCTGATATGCTTTTGCATCATCTATTCTTTGTTGATCAAGTCTTTGCATGTAGTCATTTTCATAATCCTCAAGTTCTTGTTTTTTGGATTTTGTTTCAGTGTAAGTAGAACTTGTTTGTGGTGAAGGTGTTTGTTGACCTTGTTCAAAACCTTTTGGAAGTGTACCTTTTGGTTTTGGTGGATCTACTTTCTGTGGTTCTGAGGCTTGTTCTGTAATTCCTTGAACAGTCATATTTACACCACTAAAAGTACCAAATGTTTTTCCAGGTGGACTATATGCTAATCTTTGTCTTGTTGCAAAGTATTGATTTGATGGTTGTGTATAACCAGGAACCTTTACTTTTTGATCATTCCAATTTGTTGTCGGAACTGTTCCTACTGGAGCAGTTGATCTAACAAAGTATCTGTTTGGTGCTGGACTGTAACCAGTAACCTTTGCTCTATAATCATGGAAAGATGTCATTGGAGCAGTCATGTATGCATTCTCTAATGCTGCTTGTACAGTTGTTGCAGGTTTGGATGCTGTCTCAGCTGGTTTTGGTGCTTCAACTGGTTTTTCTTCCATACCTTTTGGCAATGTTGGCTTTGGCTTTGTTGTTGCAGGTTTTACTTCAGCTGGTTTTGATGCTTCAGCAGTACCTTTTGGCAATGTAGGCTTTGGCTTTGTTGTTGCTGGTTTTACTTCAGCTGGTTTTACCTCTGCAGGCTTTGGTGCAGGTGTGTCTAATTGTGAAGCTAATTTAGTTAATTTTGCTTCTAATTCAGCGATTTTATCTTCTAGATTTTTTTTTGTCTTTGCTGCCATTTCTTATTGTAAATATGACATTGTTTATTTACATTTTGATCAATATCAAATTCGAATTCAAAATAATTTCATAAAATTCAGCCATAATATGTAAAAAATAGAATAAATAAAAATGAAAATACAAAATTAGTCAGGTTCCCAAAATTGCATCACATACATGCAATTATTACATCGCCACAATCTAACATGTATGCCATTATCAACATCAGCAACATACTTCCCATCATCCATATGAGTAACTTGTGGAACATAACTTAATTCAGGATTTTCAAGCCATTCGTTTTGTTTACAATTAGGACATGGAGTTTTTGGAGGCATGTACAATATAGAATACGATCAAAGAAGAACATTACTATTAAAAATATAAAATAAAGTATTTTTTTTTTTGAATTAGAAACCTTTTGGAAGTGTACCTTTTGGTTTTGGTGGATCTACTTTTTGTGTTTGTTGACCTTGTTCAAAACCTTTTGGAAGTGTACCTTTTGGTTTTGGTGGATCTACTTTCTGTGGTTCTGAGGCTTGTTCTGTAATTCCTTGAACAGTCATATTTACACCACTAAAAGTACCAAATGTTTTTCCAGGTGGACTATATGCTAATCTTTGTCTTGTTGCAAAGTATTGATTTGATGGTTGTGTATAACCAGGAACCTTTACTTTTTGATCATTCCAATTTGTTGTCGGAACTGTTCCTACTGGAGCAGTTGATCTAACAAAGTATCTGTTTGGTGCTGGACTGTAACCAGTAACCTTTGCTCTATAATCATGGAAAGATGTCATTGGAGCAGTCATGTATGCATTCTCTAATGCTGCTTGTACAGTTGTTGCAGGTTTGGATGCTGTCTCAGCTGGTTTTGGTGCTTCAACTGGTTTTTCTTCCATACCTTTTGGCAATGTTGGCTTTGGCTTTGTTGTTGCAGGTTTGGATGCTGTCTCAGCTGGTTTTGATGCTTCAGCAGTACCTTTTGGCAATGTAGGCTTTGGCTTTGTTGTTGCTGGTTTTACTTCAGCTGGTTTTACCTCTGCAGGTTTAGTTAGCTGGGTAGAAAGTTGATTTAATTTTGCTTCTAATTCGGCAATCTTATTTTCAAGATCTTTTTTTGTTTGCTTTTTAGCAGCTGCCATGAAATTTGATGAATGGTGCGGGGTTTATGTACATTTGGGTTGAATATTATTTTCAATCCTGATCAAGTTTTATAGCACAAATTACATACAATGTTATGGATGATTTTGAAAAAGAGTTTCCAGAATTTGATTGGAAAAATATTCCAGCATACAAACATCCAGGAGGTAAAAACTGCCCATGTCCAAAACACGAATACATCCGAGAGCAGATCAACTTTACAAAACAAGTAAATGAAAAAGGTAAAGAGCCATCCAAAGTCACACTCAAATTTTGTCCTGATCATTACAAAGTGTATACAGATGAAGTAATTCCTGCAATGCCATTAAAATACAGACTACTTACAAAAATTGCTCTAAAACTAGGAGCAATCAAAATTATTCAATTAAAGTATATGGAATCAGAAATGTGTTTTTACTGTAAATTTGGATCTGGTGGTCATGATAAAAAAACAGAATTACCACCAATGTGAATTAACAGTATTTAGAAAATATCTACATACAAAATAGAAATCAAATTCCAATAGCTAAAATAATTTTAAAGATTTCATGCTAAATCCAGTTAAGCTTATACTTGAACTGACTTGAGAATCAATATGCCAATTGAAGGTATTCATGAATTTATTTCCGAACTTGAAAAAAATGGAGAGTTAAAAAGAATAAAAACAGAAGTGGATTCAGATTTAGAAATTGCAGAGATTTTAAGAAGAGGAATGTACTCAAATGGTCCTGCAATTCTTTTTGAAAATGTTAAAGGATTTGATATGCCAGTTTTAGGGAATGCATTTGGTTCAATGAAAAGATTAGAGATAGGACTAGAAATGACAGACTTTACTGAAATTGGTAAACGAATTACAGATATGACAAAGATGGATGTGCCATCAGGATTAATAAATAAAATTAAAAAACTTCCAGAACTCTCAAAGATGACAGCATCATTTCCAAAATCAGAGACAAGTGGACCAGTAACAGAAGTAACATCAAGTGATGCATCCTTTGATGACATACCGATTCTGAAATCATGGCCAAATGATGCAGGGAAATTTATCACTCTAGGATTAGTTGCAACAAAACATCCAGAAACAGGTGTAAGAAATTTAGGAGTTTACAGAATTCAAATAATTGATAAAACTCATGCATTAATGCATTGGCAAAAACACAAACGAGGTGCACATCATGGTGAAATCTCTAAAGAAAAGGGAGAAAAAATTCCAACTGCAATAATTATCGGCGGAGAACCTGCAACAATTTTTTCATCAATTGCACCAGTCCCAGAAGGATTAGACAAGTATCTGTTTGCAGGAATTACAAGAAAAGAAGGAATCAAAATGGTGAAATGTAAAACTATTGATTTAGAAGTTCCAGCAAATGCTGAAATTGTTTTAGAGGGATATGTAGACCCAGCAGACATTAGAGATGAAGGTCCATTTGGTGATCACACAGGATACTATACTCCAGTTGAACCATACCCTACATTCACATTAACCGGAATTATGAGAAGAAAAGATCCAATTTACGTTACAACAGTTGTTGGAAAACCAATTCTTGAGGATGCATACATTGGTAAAGTAATTGAGCGTTCATTTTTACCATTAATCCAAATGTTACAACCAGAAGTAGTAGACTTTAGCATGCCAGCAGCTGGATGGTTTCAAGGATTTGCAATTATTTCAATTAAAAAAAGATATCCAGGTCAAGCAAAAAAAGTCATGATGGGATTATGGGGAATGGGGCAATTATCCCTAACAAAGATGTTTGTAGTAGTAGATGAGGACGTCAACGTTCATGACATCAATGATGTAATTTGGGCAATTACAACCAGAGCAGATCCTGCACGAGACACAACAATAATCAATTACACACCAACGGATACTTTAGATCCAGCATCACCACTAGTCAATTTAGGATCTAAAATGGGAATTGATGCAACACAAAAAACAAAAGAAGAGGGGTACAATAGAGAAATTCAACAACAAGTCAAAGTTGATGACAAAACAAAAGATCTAGTAGATTCAAAGTGGTCGGATTATGGATTATGATAAATTAATTGGGTTATAGAAATTATCTCTTTCTTCTACAGCATATCCAATTTGATGAATAGCATCTATAATTTTTTTATCAGTTAATTCAGTAGAACGAGCACCAGTACATGAGACAACTTCTTCTCCAATGAGCGTACCCCCAAAATCATCAGCCCCATATTGTAAAGCTAGTTGAGCCATACCCACACCATTTGTAAGCCATGAAGATTGGATATGAGGAATAAGTCCATCAAAAATCATTCTAGAAATTGCAATCATCTTTAACAATTGAACCCCACCAGTTCCAGCTGTGGCGATTCCCTCTTCTTGCATCAAAGTGTTATTTGGTTCAAAATTCCAGGGGATAAATGCCATAAAGCCTTTAGTTTTTTCTTGTAATTTTACAAGTTTAGAAAAATGTTCAACAATATCATTTTTGTTTTCAACATGACCATACATCATAGTTGCAGAAGATGGAATTCCAAGAGAGTGAGATTCATCCATGATTCTAATCCAATCAGCGCTAGAAATTTTCTTTGGACTAATTACATCTTTGACAGAATCAACTAAGATTTCAGCCCCAGCTCCGGGCATTGATTGTAATCCAGCATCTTTGAGTCTAGATAAAATTTCTTTAGTAGATGATTTTTCAACTCTTGCAACCATATCAATTTCAGAGGTAGACAATCCATGAACCCCAACTTTTGGGAATTTTTCACGAATCATTTTAAACGCATCTTCATAATATTCTATCTTTAGATTTGGATTATGTCCACCTTGAATCAAGACTTGACGAATGTTAAACATCTCAGATGCAGTCTTTACTCTAGATTCAATTTGATCTAAAGTTAACGTATATGATTCGTCATCTCCAGGTGATCTGTAAAATGCACAAAATTTACAATCAGTGATACAGACATTTGTATAATTCAAAATAATATTATTGATAAAAGATGCTTTTTTGCCAAATTGTTTTCTAGTTAAATGTCCAGAAACTAATCCCATTAGATGAACATCATCAGATTCTAAAAGACGAAGACAATCATCAGGACCAGGTCTTTGACCGTTTAGAGAATTTTCTAAAATATCGCTGATGTCACTTTTTTGTATTTGTTCAGTAGTTTGGCTCAATTGTTTTTCATCTTTTAGAATTTCTATTTAATCTTTGGTAGAAAAAATTTACAAAAAATGAATTAGATTAAAGTCAGTAATTTGTGCTCAATTCTCAATAAATCAGAGTGTAATGATTCACGTTATTTTTAAGTAGGGCACAAAAACGAGATCAACACATGGTATCAGGAAATCAAATTAGACTTAATCGAATTCTCAGAAAAGGAAGAATGCTTTGTATTCCAATGGATCATGGAATTTCAAATGGACCTATTGAAGGCCTTGAAGATCCTGCATCAACAATTTACAAATGTGAAGGACATGGACTCACAAGTGTAATTATCAACAAAGGTATTCTCAAAACATTACCAAAGCCACCCAAAATTGGAGTTTTAGTTCATTTTTCAAGTAGTACAATATTGTCATTATCACCTAATCGCAAAATGTTAACAGGTACTGTAAAAGAGGCAGCTGCAATGGGGGCAGACGGAGTATCATTACACATCAACATTGGAGGAAAAGAAGAACCAGAGATGTTAGAGCAACTTGGAATGACTGCAGATCAATGTCATAAATGGGGAATGCCACTTTTAGCAATGATGTATCCTAGAGGGGAAAATATCAAAGATCCACATGACCCAGAAATTGTTGCACATGTTGCAAGAATTGGCGCAGAATGTGGCGCAGATATTGTGAAAACACTTTACACAGGAGACATTGATTCATTTACAAAAATTGTAAAGAGTACACCAGTTCCAATTGTAATTGCAGGTGGACCAAAAGCTAAAACAGATTTAGATATTCTTCAAATGACCGAAGATGCAATGACTGCAGGAGCTAAAGGAGTAACATATGGTAGAAACATCTTTGCACATAAAACACCTGAAAAAATGGTATCAGCATTAGCTGAAATTATTTTTAGAAAAGGAACAGCAAAGGAAGCAATGAAAAAAATTGAGTAAAACAAGAGAACTCATTGTTGCACCAAAAGTGTCTCAAGCACAATTAACCAAATTTCTTCCTCAATTACAAGAAGAAGGAATCAAAATGGTTTACTTGGATCCAAAAAAACTAGGCAAGAAAAAAACAAAATTACAAACTGTTTTTCCATCAAATGCTGCAAACTATGTGGTACTTGAGAAAGAGGGTGCAAAAAAACCAAAAGGTAAGAAAGTTGGAAGAAAATTCAAAGTATTATCAAATTCAGATATCGATGATGTTCTTAAAATTGCAAAAAAAGGATTAGACTTTGTTGTCGTAGAAGTAAAAGATTGGAAAATAATTCCTTTAGAGAATATTATTGCTAAACTCCATAAAATACACACCAAGATTTTTGCAATTGCAAGAACACCTGAAGAAGTCAGAAAAATGTTTTCTATTTTAGAAGTAGGAGTAGATGGAGTAATCTTCAGTACATCCTCAATTAACGAGGTAAGAGAAGTAATGGTTTACCTTGGAACCAAGAGTTTTGAAATGAAACCTGCAAAGATTACTGAGATTAAAGAAGTAGGGGACGGTGAACGAGTTTGTGTAGATACAGCATCAATGCTTCACAAAGGTGAAGGTATGTTAATTGGAAGTAGATCAAACTTTTTGTTTCTTGTTCACAATGAATCAGTAGGATCATCATTTACATCACCAAGACCATTTAGAGTAAATGCCGGTGCAGTTCATTGCTATACATTATCACCAGACGGTACAACTAACTATCTATCAGAAGTTGAAACAGGATCAGAGGTATTAATTCTCAACTCAAAAGGTAAAGCAAGAAGAGCAACAGTAGGACGATCAAAGATTGAAAGAAGACCAATGTTAATGATCAAAGCTTCAGTTGATGGAGAAACAGGAGGAATAATTGCACAAGATGCAGAAACAATTAGATTTGTAAAATCAAATGGACAACTAGTCTCAGTCACACATCTAAAAAAAGGAGATATTGTAATGGTTCATTCAAAACCTGCCACAGGTAGACATTTTGGAATGGAAGTTTCTGATGAGTACATACTAGAAAAATGAAATACAAAACATGTGTCTCAATTGCAGAAAAAACACCAATTAAAATTAAACAAGTATTAAAAATTGCTTTAAAAAAATCAGACTATGTTGAAGTTAGATTAGATTTTTTAAAAATTGAACAAGTTCCAGAAGCGTTAGAGATTATCAAAAATGATCTAAACAAAATAGTATGTACATTAAGACCTAAAACAGAAGGAGGAAAGTTTTCAGGAAATGAGAAAGAAAGGATTGCAATTATAAAATTAATTGCAGAGTATTCTCCATTTTTGTTAGATATTGAATACAACACATTAAAGAAAAATACATCATTAGTAAAATACCTAAAATCAACAAAAACAAAATTACTTGTCTCATGGCATGATTTCAAAAAAACACCAAGCACTTTAGAATTAAAAAAGAAGTTAAATCAAATGTCTAAATTCTCATCAAATGTAAAAATTGTCAGTACAGCAAAATCAACGAATGATTCTACTAGAATGTTAGAGCTGTACAGTAAAAAAGGAAAAAATAACCTCATTTCATTTGCAATGGGGGATTTTGGTAGAATTTCAAGAATTTTATGCCTATATCTAGGGAGTCCTTACACCTATGTTTCTCTAGGAAAAGCAATTGCCCCAGGTCAGTTTAGTGTGGATGAAATAAAGAAAATCACAAATCTAAAAAAATAATCACACAATTAATTGAGAGTTTAAATCAATCATATAACTCAGAAAAATAAGATGGGTAAAACATTTGCAGTTATTGGAGATCCAATTAATCACTCATTATCTCCAAACATTCACAGTGCAGCATTTAGAGAATTGGATTTAGATTGCTCATATATCGGATATAGAATTCCCAAAGGAGAATTAGAAGAAGGGATAGAGGGTTTAAAAAAAATCAAAATAAGCGGGTTCAATGTCACCATACCTCATAAAATTGAGATAATGAAATTTTTAGATAAAATTGATGAATCATGTAGTTTGATTGGGGCAGCAAATACTATTGTAAACATTGATGGAATCCTCAAAGGATACAACACAGACATGGATGGATTTCTAGAACCATTTAAGAAAAAAGAAATAGAAATAATAAATAAAAAAATACTGTTGTTAGGTGCAGGAGGTGCAGCAAGAGCAATTGTTGCAGGATTTGCAAAAGAAAAAGCAAAAAGCATCACCATAGCAAACAGAACACTTGAAAATGCAGAAAAATTATCAGAGTTTGCAGAAAAAATTGGATTAACAGCAGATGTGTTAAAAATTGAAAACGTAAATGGTTCTGCAAAAAACTACGACATCATAGTAAATGCAACATCGATAGGATTGAAAAATGAAGAAAGTGTAATTTCATTAGATGGAATAAATGAAAAAACAGTAGTTTATGATATTGTATACATGCCAATGAATACAGACTTTATCAAAAAAGCAAAAGAGAATAATGCAATTGTGATTTATGGATATGAGATGCTTTTAGGACAAGCAACACGCGCATTTGAGATTTGGCATAATATGGAAGCACCTTATAATACGATGAAAAAGGCATTGTTAGGAGGATTCTGATGGCAAAAGCAAGAGCTACAGTTCATGGAGCAGTTTCTCTAGTCAATGCAATTGCTAACCAAAAAGGAGCAACTTTAGGAATAGATTTGAAAGTAATTGCAGAAATTGAGACAAGTCCTGGAAAAGGGATTACAATTAAATCAGAAAATAAAAGCCTAAGTTCACGTCTAATAAATAAAACAATTGAAAAAATTGTTTCTAAAAAAGATTTAGAGAAAAATAAAATAATAATTACTTTGGACTCAGAAATCCCAACAGGATATGGATTAAAAAGTTCTAGTGCAATATCATCAGCAGTTGCACTTGTTTGTGCAAAAGTTTTCAAACCAAAATTCACTGATCAGCAAATTCTACTTGCAGGTGTAGAAGCATCAATTGAAACCAAAGTAAGCATTACTGGAGCATATGATGATGCATGTTCATGTTATTATGGAGGATTCAACATTACAGATAATGCAAAAAGAAAAAGAATTCATTTTGAAAAAGCACCATCAAATCTAATTGCAGTTATTTTTATTCCAAAAAATAGAAAACGTGGCAATTTAAAAAATCTGAAAATACTATCATCAGTATTTGAAAACGCATGGGAATTAGCAAGAAAAACAAATTATTGGGAATCAATGATAATTAATGGGTTAGCAACAGCATCGATTTTAAATTCAGATCCTAAAATAATTACAAACTTGATTGAAAAAGGAGCACTAGCTGCATCAGTATCTGGAAATGGACCATCAATTGCTGCAATCACAAAAAAAGAAAACGAGGCAAATATCAAAAAAGTATTTTCAAGTCTTGAAGGCAGAGTAATTGTTTCAAAGATTAGTAACAAAAAGGCTGAAGTTCATGAAGTGTAAAATTGAAAAATCAAGGATTTCAGGACAACTAGTTTGTCCTTCAAACAAGAGTTATTCACATAGAGCGATATTTCTTGCATCTCTTGCAGGAAATAACAGTAAAGTAGAAAACGTATTGAATTCAGCAGACATCACTGCAACAATTGAGGCATGTAAAAAATTTGGAGCAGAAATTGAAATACAAAATTCATCAATAATTATCAAAAACCCCATCAATCTAGGCACAAATGTACCAGAAATTAACACGGAAAATTCAGGAACTACAATTAGAATTGCATCAGGCATAGCTAGTTTGTTTTCAAATGAAATTATACTAACAGGAGATGAAAGTCTCAAAAAAAGACCAATGCAGCCACTCTTAGATGCACTAGAAAGTATCGGAGCACATTGCCAATCAATTGATGGGAAACCACCAATCAAAATTAGAGGAAAAATTTTAGGAGGAGATGTTACAATTCCTGGAAATTTATCTAGTCAATTTGTATCATCATTATTTATTTGTGCACCATTAACAGAAAAAGGAATTAATCTGAACATTGAAGGAAATTTAGTTTCAAAACCATATCTTGATGCAACAATTGCAACAATGAGAAAATTTGGAGTTACTGTTCAAACATTAATTCCATACAAAAGATACAACATCACTCCACAAATTTACAAAGATGCATCATTTACAGTTCCAATAGATTTTTCTAGTCTAGCTTTGTTGTTGTCTGCTGCTGTTTTAAATGGGGAGGAGATAATAATTAAAGGAGATTTAGGAACTCTCCCTCAAGGGGATGAAGTTTTTCTAGACATATTAGAACAGTTAGGAGTTACAGTAATTATCAATGAAGATGAAATAAAAATTAAATCTCCTGAAAAATTAAATGGTGGAAAATTTGATTTAAGTAATTCACCTGATCTTTTACCGCCACTAGCAATTTTAGCATTAAACACATCTAATCCAATAGAGATTACAAATGTGAAACATGCAAGATTAAAAGAAACAGATAGAATTGCAATTGTTTCAAGAGAAATTATAAAACTTGGAATTAAAGTTCAAGAAAAAGAAGATGGTTTGATTTTAGAGTCAACAGAAAATCTAAACGGTGCAGAATTAAATTCTGAAAACGATCATAGATTATTCATGGCATTTTGTATCGCAGGAATGTATGTGGGGGATTGTACAGTTTCTGACCCAGAATCAGTAAATGTATCATATCCAAATTTTATAGAAGAAATGAATAATCTCGGGGCTAAAATTAAAGTTCAATAAAATGGGTTTTGAGAAAATTCCATTAAAAGGAGAAATTGTAAATCAAGAAAAAAGGTCATTTTTGAGCCCAATTCTAGAAAATACGCCTAAAAAGTGGGGCTCAAACACGATTATAAACATCATTTAACATTGTTAGTATGTTGCCGGGAAGTTCTATTGGTCAGCGTCTTGTTTTAACAAGTTTTGGTGAAAGTCATGGGAAAGCCATTGGTGCCATATTAGACGGATGTCCTGCAGGATTAGAAATTGATGAAAAAGATATTCAAAAAATGCTTGACCAAAGAAAACCAGGTCAAAATTTGATATCTACTCAAAGAAAAGAAGGAGATATTGTTGAAATTGTTTCAGGAGTATTCAGAGGTCACACCACAGGCGCTCCAATCACTATGATAATTCGTAATAGTGATCAGAAATCAAAAGATTATGAAAATTTGAAAACAAAGTTAAGACCAGGTCATTCAGATTATCCTGCAATGATAAAATACAATCAATATAACGATTATAGAGGCGGTGGAAGATTTTCTGGAAGATTAACTGCAACACACGTAATGGGCGGAGCTATTGCAAGAAAATTACTTAAAGTGACATTAGGAATTGAAACTCATTCATTTACATCTCAGATTGGTAAAATAAAAATGGAAAATAAATTTAATGAAAAAATGATAAAATCAATTTATAAAAATGATGTAAGATGTCCCGAAATTAACACAGCAAAAAAAATGAAAATCAGTATCCTGGATGCAAAGAAAAAAGGAGATTCACTAGGAGGGATAATTGAATCAATAACAACAAAGTTGCCAGTAGGATTAGGTGAACCAATTTTTAGTTCATTAGAATCAGATTTGAGTAAAGCAATGTTTTCAATCCCATCAGTAAAAGGAGTAGAATTTGGTTCAGGGTTTAGAGGATCAGAACTTTATGGTTCTGAAAATAATGATTTGTACACAGTCAAAAATGGAAAAATTATAACAAAAACAAATAATTCTGGAGGAATTCTTGGAGGAATTTCAAATGGAATGCCAATTACTATGAGAATTGCATTTAAACCAGCATCATCAATTGCACAAAAACAATCCACTATAGATATCAAAACAAAAAAAGAAACCACTCTCCAAGTTAAAGGAAGACATGACCCATGTGTGGTGCCAAGAGCTCCACCAGTAGTAGATTCACTTGTAGCTCTTACAATAGCAGATCATGCACTTCTTTCAGGCGCAATTAAGCCTATATTATAAGAAAATGTCAGACATCAACGAACTTCGAAATAAGATGGATGAGATCACTTTAGAGATGATACGATTATTGAAAACCAGAACAGAAGTTGCAAAAGAAATTGGAGAAGTTAAGAAAAGCATAGGTAAAGGAGTTACAGATGAATTACGTGAAGAGAATTTACGAGATAAAGTAATTTCATTATGTAATGATTTAAAACTTGATGAAACAATTGCAACAAAATTTTTAAATTTTCTTTTAAATGAATCAATTAAGGTTCAATCAAGTAACAAACAAACACATCTCTCAATTTTCTTAAAAGCAAAATCATTAGAACAACAAGGGAAAAAAATTATCCATATGGAAGTTGGAGAACCTGACTTTTTACCACCAATAATTGTTAAAAATGCATTAAATGAAGTATTTGATAAGGGGTTTGTGAAATACGGGCAAGCAAGAGGAATGCCAGTTTTTCGAGATGTTCTTGCAAAATATGTTTCTGAAAAATTTAACACAAATGTGACACAAGAGAATATCATCGTAAGTCCGGGTGCAAGATTTTCTATTTTTACTGCCATTACAACGCTTTTGAATCCAGGAGATGAAATGATTGTGATAGAACCTGCATGGCCAGCATACAAAGACTGTGCATTAAATGCGGGAATTAAAGTTAGAACAATCAATACAACATTAGAACAAAATTGGGAACCATCAATAGAACAAATCAAAAATACAATTAACACAAATACAAAAATGATCGTACTAAACTATCCAAACAACCCAACAGGAAAAATTCTTCCAGAAAAATTACAAGATGAAATAATCAAACTTGCAAAAGAAAACCAACTCTACGTACTTAGTGATGAGATATATTCACAATATGCGAAATCCAATTGGAAAAGTGTTCTAAGTTACAATTATGAAAAAAGCATAATCACTCAATCATTTTCAAAATCACATGCCATGACAGGATTTAGAATAGGGTATGGGATAGCTGACACAAAAATTATTGAAAAAATGGCTAAATTAGAAGCATTATGCCTCACAAATGTCTCAGAACCCATACAATATGTTGCCATGAAGGCACTAGAAGCAGACACATCCGATAATACTAATACAGTTCAAAGTAGATTAGAGGTGTTGGCACAAAAGGCAAATGAATTAGGATTAGATTTTGTCATTCCAGATGGTGCCATGTACATTTTTGCACGACTCAATAAAGAAGGATTTGATGGGGTCCAATTTGCAAATTCTATGCTTGAAAAAGGTCTAGCAGTTGCACCAGGAGAGGGATTTGGAGATTATAAAAATTTCATAAGAATATCTGCGTGTCAAAATGAAGAAACATTGGTTGAAGGAATGAATATACTTAGGGAAAATATTAAGGATAAATAATGAAAAAGAAAATTACAATTATTGGTGCCGGGGGTCAAATGGGGCAATGGTTTACAAAATATTTTTCAAATGCAGATTATGAAGTAACAGGTCATGATTCAGAAAATAAAGTCGTTGGAAAAGACGTCATAGTAACAGAATCTCTAGTAGGAGGAATTTTACAAGCAGATTTTGTAGTATTGTGTACCCCAACCAGAAGAACCCCAGAAATTATCAGATTAATTGCAAAAGAGATGAAAAGAGGTACTTATCTTATCGAGATTTCATCTGAAAAATCTAAAGTGGTATCATCCTTATCAAAAATGCCAACAAAAATCAATCCTATTTGTATTCATCCAATGTTTGGTCCAGGAATTAAAACATTAAAAGGTCAAAATATTATTTCAGTTCCAATTAAAGATGCCAAAAAAGAATTAACAATGGCCAAGACATTATTTGCAGGGGCAAATTTTGTTACAATTGATGCAGCTGAACATGACAAAAAAATTGCAATGATATTAGGATTAACTCATTTAATGAATTTAGTTTTTGCAAACATAATTTCAAAAGATGAAAAATCAATTCTAACTGAAAAAATGTCAGGAACAACTTTCAGAGTACAAAAAACATTAGCAGAAAGTATCATGACAGAATCTCCAGAATTAATTGAAACAATTATTGCAAATCCGGAAATTCGTAGAATAGCTGAAGACCTGTGGAAGGATATCGGACGATTACTTACAGCAGTTCAAGAATCAAAAACAGAAGAGGTGGTAAATTACATCAAAGAATGTCAAGAAAGACTAGCAAAGCATTCAGATGTCAATGAATCCTACAAAAAGCTATCAAAAATGGTCAAAGCCGTTGAAAAATAGCGGGTATGCGTTCAACAAAAATTGTTACATCATTCATTAAAGATAATGAAAAATTATTAATTCTAAAAAGAAGCAATAAAGTAAAATCAATGAAAGGGTTATGGGCAGGGATTAGCGGTATCATTGAAAATAATGAACCGCCACTAAAAAGAGCAAAGATTGAAATTTTTGAAGAAGCTGGAATAATTGAAGAGGACATCACATTGATAAAATCTGCAGAGGAGATGAGAATTAATTCACCTCAATATGAAAACCATGAATGGGAAATATTTCCATTTTTGTTTGAATCAAAAAATCCAACAGTAAAACTCAATTGGGAAAATTCAGAATTCAAATGGATTAATGTTGAAGAATTAGAAAACTATGAAACAGTTCCCAGTCTTCAAAAAGTATTATTCAACTTGTTGTAAATTATCATTTTCTTTTTCGTATTTCTTTTGTTGTGGTAACATCATGTAAACACATGCACCTCCACACATAGTACAAGGTACATTATTTCCAGGATGTTGTCCAGTTCTACTATGAATTTTTGCCGCTTCTTCAGGATCAATAGATAATGCAAGTTGTTTTTCCCAATCCAAAGTACGTCGGGCTTCAGTCATATCCATATCCCATTTGATTACTTTCTCACGAATTTTTACAAGATCACCTGCATGTGCAGCAATTCTATAGGCAATTAATCCAGCTTTTACTTCTTCAGCGTTTGGTAAAGCTAAATGTTCAGAAGGAGTAAGATAACATAAAAGATCAACCCCCTCGCTTGCAGAAACTGCAGCCCCAATTGCACTAGCAATATGATCATGGCCAGATGCAATGTCAGTTACTAAAGGACCAAGAACATAATACGGAACATCGCCAATTAGAGATTTTGCTAAACGAACATTTGCTGCAACTTCATTTAATGGAACATGTCCAGGACCCTCCACCATTACCTGAATATCCTGTTCATGAGCACGTTTTGTTAATTGTGAAATGTTAATCATTTCTTGAACTTGTAATTCATCATGAGAATCCAAAATTGAGCCTGGTCTAAGGGCATCTCCAAGACTAAATGTCACATCATATTTTTTGGCAATTTCAATTAGATAATCATAATGAGTCAAGTATGGATTTTCTTTATCATGTTTTAACATCCATGCAGCAGTAATAGTTCCACCTTTACTTACAACTCCACCATATCGCTGAACTTTTAGAATTCTCTTTGCAATATCTTTTGTAATCCCACAATGAATTGTAGTATAATCAACTCCATCTTTTGCATTATTTTCAAATGCATTTAGATAATCATCTTCAGTTAAGTTTAATGGATTTTTATGAACTTCAATTCCATAATTGTAAGCCTCATAAATTGGAACGGTTCCAAAAGTAATAGGTGCGTTTTCTAAAAGAGTACGTCTAATGTGTTTGACATCTCCTCCATCACTAAGATCCATAATTGTATCTGCATGATATTTTAAAGCAACTTTTGCTTTTTCGATTTCAGCATCTAAATCCACATTTAGAGTAGAAGTTCCAATGTTTACATTTACTTTAGTTTTAAGACCTTTACCAATTCCAACGTTATGTATTTTTTGAGGTCGAGTATTATTACTTGGAATAATAATTGAACCGCGTGCAATTTTTGAAATTAACCAATCTAGTGAAACATCCTCATCCTTTGCAACTTGTTTCATTTCATCAGTAGCTACACCACGTCGTGCAGCAGTCATCTGAGTTGCCATAACAATCCACGGACAATTACCTGATTTAAACAATCATGAAAAGTAAAAAATGAATAATTTATTCATACTATAATAATAGATCTGATCGGTCTTATATGTAATAATCACGATATAGTATTGTGCGATTGATTAGGGAGTGTATGCATTGTGGTAGAGAATTTCAAAGCATGAAAGATGAATTTTGCTCTAATGATTGTGTAAAGCAATCATCAACTTAGAAATTAATTTAATTTTAAGTCAGATGCGATGGATGACTTTTCAGATTGAATTTGCTTAATTCGATTTAATATAGGCACAGTTAATCTTTCTAAATCAGGTGAATTTTGAAAATTTTGTTTTATTTCATCAACTCTATTTTTAAATTCAATTTCAGATTCTTCTAATAAAATATAATTTCGGAGTTTTTGAATTTCTGATTTGAGCAATTCGATTTCAGACATATTATTTACCTAGGCGGACTCCAAGACTCATCAACATTAGAAGTTAAATCAGATACAAGATATTGTTTTCCACACTTGAAACATTGCCACAAAAATTTACCGTCTTTCTTTGTTTGATATTGCATTGGTAACAAACATGTTGTGCATTTCAATTCCTCAGGAGATGAATCATCAATTAAAGGAATTTTGGTCATAAAATAATGTGAATCAACAAAGTATAAAATTCCTATTACAAAAAATAAAATTAAAAATAAAGGAAAAATAGATTAGTACACAATACAAATAGAAATCGTGAATTTACTTTCAATTGGAGGTTCTGATCCATCATCAGGAGCAGGTATTCAAAGTGATCTTAGAATATTTTCAACAGATAATGTGTATTGGTTAACAGTAATTACAGCAATTACCGGACAAAATACTTTGAAATTTGGAAAAGTTGAACCAGTCTCTGTAAATATTTTGAAAAATCAATTGCAATTGGTGTTATCTGATTTTAAAATTGATGGAATAAAAATAGGAATGGTGTATGATTCAGAAATAATTAAAATAATTTATCAACAATTAAAGAAATTAAAAATTCCAATAGTAGTAGATCCTGTGATTAAATCAACAACAGGAGGAGAATTGTTAAAAAAATCAGCTATCAAAGATTATCAAAGATACATAATTCCTCTCGCTACAGTAATTACTCCAAATAAATACGAGGCAGAAATTTTATCAAAAACTAAAATTAATTCAAAAAATATACCTGAAAAAATTGCAAAGACAATTCAGAAAATGGGTGCAAAAAATGTATCAATTACAGGAATTCAAACAAAAGAAAATAAAATATCAGATTTCATTTTAGAGAAAAATAAAAAATATGTGATTTCAGGAGATAAAATTTCAAAAATCAATCATGGTAGTGGGGGAAATTATGCATCAGCAATTTTATTTTCATTGGCAAAAAACAAATCAATCAAAGAGGCATTCAAATTTGCCAAACAATATACGCATAATTCAATCAAAAATGCTAAGAAAATAGGAAAAGGAATTGTAATTACAGACATTAACAAAAAGGATATTACAGAAATAGAATTGTCTGAATCAATTCAAAAATTCACAAAAATTAAAAATATTTACAAAAATATCCCAGAATGCCAAACAAATTTTGTATATTCTAAACAAAAGCCAAAATCAACGAAAGAGATTCTAGGAATTTCAGGAAGAATCGTCAAAGCTGGAAAAAAAGTCATAGTTGCAGGAGATTTAGAATATGGCGGATCAAAACATGTTGCAACTGCATTGTTAACAGTAAATAAGAAATTTCCACAAATACAATCTGCAATAAATATCAAATATCAAAATACAACTATTACAAAAATAAAAAAATTAAAATTTATTGTTTCAAAATATGACAGAAATCAAGAACCAATTAATGTAAAAAATAAAGGTTCGACCATAGAATGGGGAATTAAAAGTGCAATCAAAAATTTAAAAAAATCACCAGATGCTATTTTTCATATTGGTGGCTTCGGAAAAGAACCAATGATAATAATTTTTGGAGATACACCAAAAAATATTTTAAAAAAAATATCAAAAATTACAGGATGAAATTCTAGTTTAAAATCATCCTTGAACATAAATAGTCAACAAACCAAATAGGACTCATGAAGGCAGTAATTTTAGCAGGAGGATTAGGTACAAGATTACGCCCATTAACAATAAAGACTCCAAAACCAATGTTACCATTAGGCAAAAAACCAATTTTGGAACATCTAATAGAATGGAATAAAAAAAATGGTGTAAAATCATTTGTGTTATGCGTTAGTTATCTTCGAGAAAGAATTGAGGATTATTTTGGAGATGGTGAGAAATTTGGGGTCAGTATAGAATATGCAATTTCAAATAGACCACTAGCTACTGCAGGTCAACTTAAAACTGCTGAAGAATTTATCGATGATACTTTTGTCTGCGTGTACGGGGATTCAATATTTAATTTTAATCTTAGAAACATGATAAAGCAGCACAAAACAAAAAAATCATTTGTTACCATGGGTCTTAACGAATACAAAACAAACTTGGAGTACGGTGTAATCAACACATCAAAAACAAACAAAGTAGTAAGTTGGGAAGAAAAACCAGAAATCAAAGCCAATATCAATATGGGATGTTATGTAATGGAGCCAGGTGTTTTGAAAAATATTCCAAAGAATAAACCATATGGGATGGATGATCTAATCATAAAAGCCATGAATAAGAAAAAATTAGTCAGTGGTTTTATTACAAAAAATGGTTTTACAGATATCGGAAATAAAGAGTCATACAAACAAGCTAAACAAGAGTATATTGAAAAAATTGGAAAGAGGAAATAACAGAGATGACCGAACCAATAATAAGAAAATTAAGAAAAGAAGACCTTCAGAATGGATTTCTCACCACATTAGATTCGTTAAAACAAGCTAGTAATATTGAAACAAAGAAAGCTGAAGAAATTTTTGAGAAAATTAATTCTACCCCAGATTATACAATTGCAGTTGCAGAATTAGGAGGAAAAGTGGTAGGGTCCACGACATTACTAATCGAACAAAAATTTATTCATAATGGAGGACTAGTAGGGCATATTGAAGACGTGGTTGTAGATAAAAACCATCAAGGGCAAAAAATAGGCGAGAAAATTATGAAATTTCTATTAGAAATAGCAAATGAAAGGGGTTGCTATAAGACAATTTTAGACTGTACTGATGACGTAAAACAATTTTATGAAAAACTTGGGTTCAAACAAGTTGCAAGCGAATTAAGATTTGATCATATTTAGAAATAGTCTTTTTTAGGACGCATTGGTTTGAGTTTAGTCAAATACGCTCCAAAACCCATTACAGGAAATGACAAAACAATAAACAATACTGGCGTATATTTTACCATGTCTGTAATGTATACATCATCTAATGTATCCAACAAAGAATAACAAACAAGCATTCCCAATAACAAAATCACACCGCCTGCAATAATTAATCTACCAATAGGTTTTGAACCATATCGTTTTGTCATAATGAAAGGTACTGCAGATAAAATTCCTGCAGGAGCTACTCCAATTGAAATAAATTGAAATATTTTTGGATCTGCGACAAACGATAATCCAAATTCAAAATCTGTAGGTACATTACCCATAAAATAATAAATTGAAATCATTTCACCTGCAAACATTCCAAACAAGGCAGTACTAGTAACTGCAAGCCATTTTTCAATTGCCATAATTTTATCAGATTTTAATTGATAAATAAATCATTCAAATAATTATATAATTCCAACAAGATTGGCTAATTCTTTTCTACATGCAATTCCAAGTTTTTCTGCAGCTTGTTCAGGGGAAATATCATTTAGATGTATTCCGTAACCGCGTTCTAATCCGGACCAAGATTTTGTAATTGGATAAACTTCAATATGCCAATGAATTTGTCTACTGTTTTTCTTTTCAGGAGAGAGATGAAATACTAAATTATATGATACATTTTTGACAGTCTTTGATAATCCACCCAAAGTAGAACGTAGAATTAATGCCAAATCATTGATTTCTTTTTGAGTGATTTTTGAGAAATGAGTAGTATGTTTTTTTGGAGAAATCCAAAATTCATATGGATATGAAGGGGACCAAGGGCAAAATGCAATGAATCCTTCTGTTTGAAGAACCTGTCTTGGCCCACCAATCTCTTCATTTACAGTTTGACACATGTGACAAACTCCTTTTTCATTAAGAATTTTATGAGAAGCTTCTGATTCTTCTTCAATTATTGGAGGAATAGTTGATAATGTTAAAAGATTCAGATGAGGATGAGGATTTTTATTTCCAGCTAGTTCACCATGGTCGCCATAAATTGAAACATAAGTTACACCTTTTTGAGTATAGAGCCATCTCAATCTATCTTGAACAACAACTAGAACGTTTGACCATTGTTCTATATCGATAGTAGCAAAAGTATCTTTTGGGTTAGGGGATGCAACAACAATGTAATGATAACCATATGCAGGTTCACTATAGAATGGTTTGTCACTGTAAGAATTTTCAGCATCAACTGAAACTATAGGATTTTTACTTTCAAAAACTCTAATTGACCAATTTTCAACATATTCATCTTCATTATCTTGCAATCGTTGTAACATTCCTTCTCTTGCAACAAGTGATAAGACAGAGGGGTTAGTCATTGCTTCATGTCCAGGAGCAAAAGGTAATTTTTTAGGATCAATTACTTTATCATCTTTTTTTGAGACAATCATAAAACGCTCAGAAACATAATCTTTGCGCATATCCCCCATAATGGTATTTGAAAGTAAAATGTATGTTAAAACGTTTACGGAGATCTAGAAAAAATACAATTCAAAATAAATTAAATTATTTTTCAAAAATTATGAAGGTAATACAATGATTAAAAATAATATTTTAAAAAATGAAAATTATTTCTTTGATTGTTTGTTTTGATCGCAATTTATGTTGCAAGATTTAAAGCACAGCATTTGATCTTGCATTAACAGTGGATAGTATGGATAATTCTGATGTTCATATGATATACGTTCTTTTAGATGGGGTAGGGGACTTGCCACATCCAGATTTAGATGGAAAGACACCTCTAGAGGCAGCAAATACACCCACACTAGATAAAATATCCAGTAATGGTGCAATTGGAGAAGTAATTTCTGTTGGAAAAGGAATTGCCCCAGAATCAGATATTGCAGTATTCAATATGTTAGGATACAAATTCAAACATGCAGATTATGCAGGAAGAGGTGTAATAGAATCAATTGGAGTTGGAGTAGATTTTAAGGATGGAGATTTAGCATTAAGAGGAAATTTTTCAACATTAAACAAAGATGAGATAATCATTGATAGAAGAGCTGGAAGACATATTGAAAAAGAAGATGCAGACGGAGTAGCAAAAGAGCTTGAAGAGAAAATTAAATTTTCAGTTCCAAATACAACAGTTGTTGTTTCTCCAACAATTGGACATAGAGTTATAGTACGAATTAGAACAGAATCTAAAAAATTATCATCAAAAATCACCAATACAGATCCTGCATATAGTAACATTGGAGGAATGGGAGTAGCAAAAGCTGTTGGGGATTTTTTGAAAATAGAAAAATGTTTACCAATAGATGATAATGAAGATTCAAAATTAACTGCAAATTTAGTAAATGAATTTTCAGAGCAAGCAATCAAGATTTTAAAAGAAAGCCAAATTAATAAAAAACGTCAAGAACAAGGCAAAAAATTACTTAGTTGTATTTTACTTAGAGATGCAGGAAATAAATTTCCAGATGTAATCCCAATTAACGATAAACATGAAATGAAGTTTTCATGTATTGTAGATATGCCAGTAGAACTTGGAATTGCAGATGTTCTCAAAATGAAAGCATTTGAAGCTGGAGGATTGACAGATTATGAAGAAAAAGCCAAAGTTGCTGCAAAAGCTATGGAGACTCAAAATTCAATTTATGTTCATCTCAAAGGTCCAGATGAATTTGGTCATGATGGAGATGCAATAGGAAAGATGAAAAACATAGAGGAAATTGATCAAAGATTCTTCAAAACACTTGTTGAAAATATTGATTCAAGTAAAGTTGCAATAATAATATCAGCTGATCATTCGACACCTTGCATTAACAAAGGGCATAGCGATGATCCAGTGCCAGTAATAGTTTCAGGAGACTTTATCAAAAATGATGGAACAACTAGAATGACTGAAGAACAAGCAAAGAAAGGAAGTATCGGTTTGATTCAAGGTGCAGAAGTGGTGGCAAAATCTTTGGAATTAATTAAATCTCAAAAATAGTTAATTTTTTTTCTTGTTGCATTTCAATTGCTTTTTTTCTTAACCGGTCTATATCAATAGAATGATACTCAGAAGGAGAAGAACCTAGTTTGTCCAATACTCGTCTGAGCATTCCAATTCCAACTCGTAGATCATCTTCTTGAGCATGAGCAAACGCTACAGCAAATAAGATGATTCCTTGAAGAATTTCTTTTTCTTTTCCAAAACATTGTTTCCAAACTCCTTCGAATGCTTCATGACATTCCCAGTATCGTTCATTGTTAAAATAATAAATTCCATCTGAAATTCCTTTTTCTTTTTCTATTTCTTCTTCAAATACATGACGAATATTATCAATTTCTCCAATAGGGGAGAGTTTTTCAACAAGGGTATCAAGATCTTCTTTTTCCACACCAACATCAAACTCTACAAAGTTTCTAGCAATTCTAACAACTCTAACTGATGCATCCATATCAGATGCAAGATCTCGGGCCCTATAGATCAGTTCACGAGAATCTTTTGGGAAAAATCCATTATTTTTTAAATGAAGCATGTATCGTTCCACAGTAATGATTTCTATTGATTTCATAAATTTCTTAGCTAAATTCAATCAAGATTTATATGAAATATCTAGAGGATTTTGATACATGTCCATGATTGAAACCGTTACAGACGTAAACAATTCATTTCTATCTAGAAGAGAATTAACTTGTAATTTTGCAGGTTTAGGCGGAAAACTCAAAAAAATGGAAGCAGTAGACATGGTCACTAAAGAGTTCAAGTTGGATGGTAAAGTAGTGATTCCAATGAGACTAAAAACTCAGGTTGGAAAGCCTGTAGTAACGGGAATTTTCTATGTTTATGAAGACGAAGCATTAGCAAAAAAACACGTCAATCCAACAATTTTCTCAAGATTAGATAAAGCAAAAGCAAAGATTGCAGAAGCCGCAGCTGAAGAAGCAAAGAAGGAGGAAGCTCCAGTAGAAGAAAAACCAGCTGAAGAAGCACCAAAAGAGGCAGAAGTTAAAGCAGAAGAAAAACCAGCTGAAGAAGCACCAAAAGAGGAGAAAACAGAATAATGCCTGTAGAAAAAAAAGGTAAAAAAGGTTCTAGTCCTAGTGTTTACAAATATTTCAAAGTAGATGGCGACAAAGTTACAAGAATTAAAAAAATATGTTCAAGATGTGGTAAAGGAGTATACATGTCACAACACAAAGATAGACATACTTGTGGTAAATGTGGATTAACAGAATTTATCCAATAAACAATTCAAAATCATCATTTTAAAATAATATAATTTAGTATAATTTTTTTTTGTGTATTTTTAGACTTTTTTCATGCAATAATTCAATTTTTGAAAGGAATGCAGGGGGTAATTTAATTTTAGAAAGAGATTCTGCAGATAGTTTCACATTATTTGCATCCAAAGAAATATTTGATTTTGGGAGATTTTTTTCAGTCCAAAATTTTGTAACTTTGTCTTCAAGCTTATAATCACGAAAACCTGCAGGGAATTTTTTTGTGATATGATTCAAAAGGGTTCTGTCTTTGAAAACTACACGAGGTTCAAACAACCTAGTTTCATCACTGTAAACATTTTCAAAAAGATTTCCTGAAATTTCATCAGAAAGTAAATCCATTTTTGAAATTTTTCGGATTAATTCGATAAAATGTAAAAATTCATGTGCCAATATTGCATGAATCGTACCTTTTAGTCCATATGCAATTAATGGTGCAGAAATTTGAATTACAACCTGGAATTTTTCATCAAATAAGACAGGAATTGTTCTTGCAAATAGTATCCCATATTCATATGAATTAGGATTTGGAGATGAGATGACAAGGGAAGGTTCCACATATGCGACAGGATATCTAATTCCAGATGCCTTTTCAATGCGATTTATGCCTGCAACAACTATAGGAAAACGCTTGACTACAAGGTCAAACATGTCATCAGGAATAATACCTTTAGAATGTGCATCTTTAAAACGCACTAACGGATCCAATATTTCTTTTCGAGAACTCTGAATGTAAAAAGGTTGATTTGATTAAGATCTAGGTTTACCAGATTTTGCTTTCTTTTTCTTACGTACTTCAGCTCTTTGATCAGCATTTCGTTTGTGCTTGTTTTTCTTTCTCATTGGCATGTTATTTTGCATCAAAATACTATAGTTAATTGTTATCATTTTTCAATATGCAGCATATCATTTTGAAAATAAGAAAAAATCATCAATTGGATTATGTCCATGAAAATCAAGATCATGTTAATAAAATGACATTTTACTAAAATAATAATGGAAATACCAGATCAAATTCCAAATATCCAATCACTGACATTTGAGGTATTAATGAAATTAATTGATGAGCATTCAATTTTTGCAATAACTGATGAAAAAGGGGTGATCACACACGCAAATTCAGAATTTCTCAAACTCTCACAATATTCACGAGAAGAACTAATAGGGAGTTCACACAACATTTTACGATCAGATGAACATTCTGATGAATTTTTTACAAATCTTTGGCACACCATATCATCAGGAGAAACATGGAAAGGAGAAATAAAAAACAAAGCAAAAGATGGTTCACATTACTGGCTCAAAACTACAATTCGTGCCATGTACAATCCAAAAAATGAAATTATTGCATATGTTTCACTTAGAACAGACATAACAGATCATAAAAAGAATGAACAGCAAGCTGTTGAAGATAAAGAAGAAATTAAAAAACAAAATGAAAAACTAAAAGAAAAAGATGAATTATTACAAACTAAAAATTTGAAACTTGAAACGGAATTATTAGGACAGCAAAAAGAATTACTCAAAAATGAACGATTGACATCAATTGGATTATTAGCATCACGTATGTCTCACGATATGAGAAACCCTTTGTCAATTATTCGCGTATCAATGGAAAATATTAAAATGTTAAATGAATTAAATTTCAAAAATATTCATCAATTTGAAAAAATTGAACGTGCAACACAAAGAATGACTCATCAAATAGACAACGTTCTGGATTATGTTAAAGACCAATACCCAAGAAAATATAAAATTGAATTTTCAAAAATTCTCACAGATGCAATTGATTTAACCAATATTCCACGTAAAGTGGATTTGATTAGACCAAAAAAAGACTATGAAATAGTAGCTGATAAAAGATTATTTTCAACAGCAATGATTAATCTAATCTATAATGCCATTCAAGCAATAAATGGTATAGGAACAATAGAAATTACAATTAATGAGATAGAAAGTATTACAGTGATCCAAATTAAAGATTCAGGTAAAGGAATTCCTAAAGAAAATATTGAAAAAATATTTGACCCACTTTTTACCACAAAACAATCAGGAACAGGGTTAGGATTATCAAGTGTAAAGTCAATCATAGAGGCGCATGGAGGAAATATTTTGGTGACATCCCCACCTACAATTTTCACAATTACAATACCGAAAAATCAGGATTAGAAATTTTTGCTAAAATATCATCATCATACATAGATGTCAAGAAAATCAAATTCAAGACATTTACATGAATTATCAATGATTGATGAAACTCCAGGAGAGACATTGTCTCCATTTACAAATCGCTTTATCGGTAAACCACCATCTGCTTTAAGAAACAAAGAAAATTCATTTTGAGTGGTTTTTTTGTATTTTACAGAAGAGATGATCTTCTCAGAGCGTTTACCAGATACATCATAAACTACAACAGGGGAGTTAGTGAGATCTTTGAGTTTTTTCAGATTTTTAATTTCAATTACAGATTCTGTGCTAATTCTCATCTTTATTGATGAGGTGAATTTGAGTGGTTTTTTTGGAGAATCAGATACAATTTTGAGGTTGTTAATTTTTAGGGAATTAAAATTTTTAGAAGTTAATCTCAATTTTCTTTTGTGAGGGTTTTGAAGTTTAACAAAAAAGGGTCTACCGTTTCCCAATACTAAACTAGGTTTATCCTCACCACCAATCCAAGTAAATTTAGCTACAGCCCCACCCATTTTTTCAAAAATTAATTGTGAAATCATCCCCTCAACACTATCAAATTCAGTTATCCCATGAAAATTACAAAACCTGCATCCTTTTCCAGAACAATTTTCACAAGATTTTTGTTTCTGAGACATACCCCGCATACTTTTGATGTATCTTCCAGAAAGTGTTATGGATTTTGAGTGAATTTGACAAGATTCATCTTTGAAATTTAGTGTAAAAGTGAATTCAGGATTACGATTATCAACGGTATGTTTAGTTTTTTTAGAAAATGCTTTTGCTAATTCTTTAGTAATGTCAGTCTTGATACTATCTATTCCTCGTAGTTTGAATTGTGAACGGATACAATCATCTCTATCAACAATAGATGGTTTGATAATAGCCCCTACACTAAAAGTTTGAAAAGAGTAATCAGAAGACACATCAATCATTATTTTTAAAAAATGATTCAAATTCTCAAACAAATTTTTACAGATATAGCATTTTTTAGTAAGGTTTCTTTTTTTATGTAATTTTTTACCCAAGAGTTTGTTTGATGAGAGGTGTAATTTTTTTGAAAATAATCGACCTAAACAATTATCACATAAGTCATGTTTTTTCAGAATTTGATTGGCAATAGGAATAATTTTCGTGTATTCAGACATTTTTGAAGAATATTTTTGCAGATATTTATCCTAATCCCATTTTTCTAAGGGTGCCTTGCATCTGTCGTCCCTTAGAGGCCTTCATCATATTCTTAGAATTTTTGTAATTTTTGACTAGTTCTTTTACTTCACTTTCTGGCCAACCAGATCCTCGAGCAATTCTTTTGATACGTGATGAATTTTTCAAAAAAGTATCAGGATCAGCTTTTTCTTCTTTATTCATACTTTGAATTATGTATCTCCATTTTGAAACTCGCCCCTCCATCTGGTCTACTTGATCACCTTTGACCATTCCTGAAAGACCAGGCATACTATCAAGAAGTCCTTGCAATGATCCCATTTTAGTTACGTCTTCTAATTGAGAAAGAAAGTCCTCCATGTTCATTTTACCACTAGAGATTCTTTTCATCCTTACATCATCACCTTCATCTTCTAATCGTTTAGCTAAATCTAAAACTGCTTGAACATCACCCATACCAAGTAATTTCCCAACAAATCTAGTAGGAGCGAATTTTTCTAAATCATCAATTCGTTCACCAGTACCAATGTACATTATTTGTGCACCAGTAGCAGCAGATGCAGCAAGTGCACCACCACCTTTAGCTGAACTATCTAATTTTGTGACAATTATACCGCCAACGGGGATAGTTTTGTGAAATGCTTCTGCTTGATTGAAACATTGTTGTCCAATTGTTCCATCAATTACAAGTAATGCTAAATCAGGTTCTGCAACTTTGTTTATCCTTTGCATTTCTTCTAGTAAATCTACTTCTTCTTTATGACGACCAGCAGTATCAATTAAAATTACATCCAATGGTTGTCCTGCAAAATGTTTTAATCCATTTTTAACAATACTTGGAGAATCTTTGTTGTTTTCTTCACCGTATACTTCAACACTTGATTTCTCACACATTGTTTTGAGCTGAACTAGAGCACCTGGCCGATAAGTATCAGCACCTACTACTCCAACTTTGTATCCTTGTCGTGTTAAAAACTTGGCAAGTTTTGAGGCAACAGTGGTTTTCCCACTACCTTGAATTCCAAGTAAGATTATCTTATTTTGTTTTCCAGCTTTAAATTCAAAGTCTGATTCATTTCCAAGTAATTTTGATAGTTCATCATATAGAATTTTTACAATATGGTCCTTACGTGAGAGCCCAGGTGGAGGAGTCTCATTTAATGCCCGTTCCTCCAAATTCTTTGTAATTTCAAGAACTAGGCGTACATTAACATCAGATGTTAGTAACGCTCTTTGAACATCTTTGGATAGTTCTTTGATTAACTCCTCATCTATACCCGAGGATTTTACAATTTTTCTAATTGCATCACCTAAACTATTTTTTAAGCCATCAAGCATTGTTGTCTAACCCAGCATCCACTATTTCAAACCTTCCTCTATAACCATCCCAAATTTTTTCACTCTGGTTAATTATAATTGGACTTGAAAATATTGGGCAATCAAGTACAAATGTTTCAGCCTCACCACCTTCAAAATTTAAATTAAATTTATACTTCTCAGATAATTTTTTTAAAATTTTAATCTCTGATTTTGAAATTAGTTTTCCAAGCCATGTGTCATCCAATCCATCTGAAGTTACAGTAGTCATTATAAAATTAAAATTATTATCAATTAATTCATTCATGTATTGGGTAGGATCAGAATTCCACAAAGGAGCCAGTGCAACTAAATCTGATTCAACACATATTGATTCAAATTTTTCTTTTTGGAATTGACTTTTGATTCCACCATGAACTAGACCATCAATGTTAAATTTTTCTTTTGCTTGTAGTAATAAATTAGATAAGACAGATAATTCATCTTCAGTGTTATCAGAATCAGAACTTGCAGTTAACTGGGGAACATTCATGGATTCTGATTGTAATTTTGTCCATTGTAAATTTGGATGATGAAGTAAATGACTTTCATCAGATTTTGCAAAAACACTAAGAAGGCAAACTACCTCATGGCCTTGTTTTTGTGCAAGATAGATTGCATACATACTATCTTTTCCACCAGAAAAAAGAGAAGCTAGTTTCATATTCTAAAAAATAGTTTACTAAACAAATTTTTTAAGTTTATTCTAAAGGATACTTCAATACTCATAATCGTCATCATAAAATCAGACGGCTTTTCCGATAATCATCAGCATCCATGTTAGCATTTAATGTGCATGATTTTAGTTTTGCCCATTGAAAATATTCTAAAGATAAGATACACAAAGGAATTATGCTAAACAAATTTCTAGGCGCTTTTAATGCGCATGATTTTAGTTTTATCCATAACAACCCAATATTCTACATTGTCGCCATTTGATAATTTGCCTTTAACCTCATCATCAATCATAGAAACATCAATTGTCTCAAAAGTTTCAGAGTCCATTATTTGGACTACATCTCCATTCATTGAGATAATTTGGCCTACTTTTTTGTTAATCAAGGGAATGTGAATTTGCATGCTGACAGGTCCTACATGTGGTCTTTTCTGTCCATCAAAAACGCCTTGTCCAACAATTCTTGCTTTGGCTGAACCGTGTTTCCCTGGTTTTGAGGTATCATATTCAACAATTCTACATGGCTCTCCACTTGGTTGATCAGTATGTGGCAATAGAATGTAAGAACCAATTTTCAAAGAACCAAGATCAGAAGGTTTACTCATGCAAAACAGTTTTTCGTCGAATATTTAACTTTTCTACTTTAGTTGATCAAGAATTGAAAGACTCAATAAATTAGTCATTGTCAATCCTTTTCGGTTTACATCACGTCTAGTTTGATCACAGTATTTCTTGACACTTTGATGGCTCTTTTCGCTTGCAACTTCAAGAACCACAATATTTTCAGAATAAGGGAATGTGAATTTAGAAGGATTTGTACAAAATGTATTCATGGTTCCTAATCCAGCAGTCTCAATGCTTCCTCTCTTTAACAAAATGTTTGCAATTTCGTGTAAATCATCCATTTCACCATATTCCATATAGTAAATTGAAACAAAATTGGTTTTACCATGAGTTTCTCTTTCAAAAAGATCATCTCGAATATTAAACACAAAAGAAGTTTTTTCTTGATTGTGAATTGTAAGGTTTTTGTTAATTTTTGAGCTATCCTTGAATTTTGCGAGAAGATAATGGTTTGTTGCATCAGAAAAATACGGTTTACTTTCACTAGAAAAGGTTCCAGTTACAAAATATAATTTTTCAATGTTTTTTGATTTCATCCATGCATCTTTTAGTTCAACTGATTCATGTGAATGTAAGTAAGGTGCACATACATATCCCGAATAGGAGAGTTCAAGTCTAGACACTGCTTTTAGCGATTTTTCAAGTTATTTATTGATATGTTGGGGGTGGTTACTTTTTGCGATCATCTACAAGAGTTTTTTAATAGTAGATACTTTTGTTTTTTTGTCCCGTGGTAGCTCAGCCTGGTAGAGCTCCTGGCTGTAGTTGTTGGCTTTAGATGGCTAAACGAAAAACAGCCCATCAGGCATACAGAAACCGGGTTGTCGATGGTTCAATTCCGTCCCGCGGGACCACAAACTTTTTGAAAATAAAAATAATTTTAAAAATAATAAAAAGAAAGACTAGTTTAAGA
>Ga0257123_1000302_pt1 | contig 42061 bp, 56 predicted proteins | sample SI106_135metaG_FD_190185 | JGI IMG/M metagenome (GOLD analysis project Ga0257123, IMG submission 190185) | Marine microbial communities from Saanich Inlet, British Columbia, Canada - SI106_135 | ecosystem: Environmental > Aquatic > Marine > Inlet | place: Canada: British Columbia | collected...
AATCGGAAAAGATTTCTTAAACTCTATTCTAATTATGGTAAAACAATTCATTACTCACTATGGATTCAGTTATGGTTATGGTGATCTTGAAGTACCAGAAAAGAACGTACAACAAATTCTTGATGATATTCAAAACACCTATGATGTTGTAGCTGATTTAACTAAACAATACGAGAAAGGAACCCTCAAACTCACAAGAGGTATGAAGGCAGAAGAAGCCCTTGAGGCATACGTTGTCAATGAACTAGGAAAAGCAAGAGAGGCTGCAGGCGCTACTGCAAATTCATCTTTAGATGATGGTAATGCTGGAAAAATTATGGCAACAACTGGTGCCAGAGGTTCAGCACTTAACGTAGGTCAGATGGCAGGCGCACTAGGACAACAATCAAGAAGAGGAAATAGAATGAATGATGGTTTCAATAATCGTGCATTAACACATTTCAAAGAAAATGACAGTAATCCTGATGCTCATGGATTTGTAAAATCCAATTACAGAACTGGTCTATCCACCTTAGAATTCTTCTTCCACGCAATGGGTGGTCGTGAAGGACTTGTAGATACTGCAGTTAGAACACAACAAAGTGGTTACATGCAACGTAGATTGATCAACGCATTAGAGCACATTAGATTAGAATATGATGGAACAGTTAGAGACCCACACGGACACATTGTTCAATTCCTTTATGGTGAGGATGGAATAGATGTGGCAAAAAGTGATCACGGTGAGGCATTTAACAGTGTTAGATTAGCTGAATCCCAAACTATGATTGATTCAGGAAAGAAAGCTACAAAAGATGAAATTGAAACTTTGACTAAAAAATACACAAAGACGTTTAATCCAAGATTAACAAATCTTGTAACTGAAGCATTACAAAAATCTAATCTCAGTAAAGCAGGTGTAGAAACTGTTTGCAAGAAAGGATTATCACTATACAACAAAGCCAAAGTAGAACCAGGTCAAGCAGTTGGAATCGTTACTGCACAATCAATTGGTGAACCAGGTACTCAGATGACTTTGAGAACATTCCACTTTGCAGGAATTAAAGAAAGAAACGTTACCTTGGGTCTTCCAAGATTAATTGAACTAGTTGATGCACGAAAGAAACCAGTAACTCCAACTATGGATATTTACCTTGATGCTGATTCAAAAACATCTAGAGAAAAAGCAATTGCTGTTGCAAGAAATGTTTTGCAAACCAAAGTTAGTGCATTAATTGTAGATAGTGAAACTGATTATTCTACAAACATCAAATTAATTCTAAGTGAAAATAGATTACGTGAGAGAGGCTGCACAGTTGCAGAAGTAGAAAATGCATTAGCATCAAATAAAAAATTCAAGATGGAGACTGCAGGAGAACTAATCACATTAAATCTAGTTGAGGAATCAGATACTGCAACAGTTATTGCAATTAGAAACAAGATTCTAAATACTACTGTTAAAGGCGTTCCAGATATTGAACGAGTAACCCTTGTTCAAAAAGATGATGAATGGGTAATTCAAACAACTGGTTCAAACATTGCCAAAGTGCTAGAAGTACAAGGAATTGATAAAAAGAATGTCAGAACAAACAACGTCTTTGAGATTGCAGGAACTCTGGGAATTGAGGCTGCAAGAAATGCTCTAATTGATGAACTAAACCATACTTTGGGTGACCAAGGATTAGAAGTTGATAATAGATACATCATGTTAGTATCTGATTTGATGTGTTCTAGAGGTTACATGCAACAAATCGGTAGACACGGTATTGCTGGTAGTAAAGATAGTGTTCTTGCAAGAGCAGCATTTGAGATTACAGTTCCAACTATTGCACATGCAGCACTTGCAGGAGAAGTTGAAGCACTAAAAGGAATCACTGAAAACGTAATTGTTGGTAGTAACATTCCAATTGGAAGTGGTACCGTTGATCTATACATGCAAGTAAGTAAAAAGAAAAAGGAGTAAAAAATTTCTAGGTGATAATTATGGCAGATGAAATTTCAACATTAATGAGAAATAGTAAAGAAAAGCTAGTCTTACTTCGATTAAGAAATACATCATCTGTTCAAGGAATTCTCAAAGACTTTGATATTCACATGAATCTAACTTTAGAGGATGCAGAAGATGTCACTGATGGTAATTCCAAAAAACTTGGAAAAATTTTATTGCGCGGAGATAATATTTTACTAATCTCTCTACCTACTGATAAAGAATAATCTAGACAAGCAATAAATCTTAAACCTACTCTTAGATGTTTACTTGCTTGATCTTTTGATACTGTTTTTTATTTTACCCCTTGCATCAGCTCAGGAAATTCCAGATTATGATAAACCATATGCTCCGATATATTTTGACAAGCCAATTTATTCTTGGACTGATAAAATAAAAATAAAAATAATTGCGCCAAGCTGGAATACTGACAAAGATCTAATTGATTCAATTGGGGGTGATGAAAATAATCCTATCAAAATATCAACTCGTGAACATTCTTTAGAATCATATCGATTAACTGAAACTGATGTAAAAAGTGGAATTTTTACTGGTGAAATAATTCTAACTGGATTTTTACATGATACTGATGGTGATGGTGATTTTGATACTAATCCTAGAACCATTGGAACTGGACCAACTAATGGATTTTTACAAATAGACCGGGATTCCGCAGTTACAGTATCTTTTGAATTTGCTGATGGTGTGGTTTTAACAGAATCTATACCTGTATCGTGGAATATTGGAACAATAAAATTTCCTAAAGAAGTTTTTCTTTCAGATGACTCTGTAATTGTAAATGTAATTGATCTTGACATGAATCTAAATCCTGAGGCCTTGGATCAAATTCAGATAGATATTTTTTCAGACTCTGATGTTGGAGGAATTAAAGTAAATGCAATAGAATCATCTGAGAGTTCAGGCTCTTTTAGTGTAAACCTATCTTTGTCTCAAACATCATCATCTAGTGGAAATCGACTTTATGCACTACCTGGGGATAAAATATTTGCAAAATATGATGATTACACATTACCAAAACCTAATTCTATCTCAGATAATTTCAAAGTAGAAACTTTTGCTCTAGTTGATTCATCTATTCCTCCAGTTGAGCGACTTGAACATTCTTCAATAGTTTTTACTAATAGCTTTGGAAAAAAACTAACTTCATTTTCTAAAGATCAACAAATGCAGATAGTTGGAACAATTAGTAATAATTATGAATATGTGCAAAACTTTGTTTATTTCTTTCAGGTAAAAAATTCATTAAATATTGTTGAATCTGTTTCTTGGGTTAAAGGTGAATTATCTTCCAAACAAATCTTAGATGTCTCTCAATCTTGGATTCCTAAAAAACCTGGAATATATGTAATTGAAACATTTGTTTGGAATTCTTTTACTCATTTGACTCCTTTATCTCCAATCATATCTGAAATGATTACTGTTGAATGATCAGTATCATTCCTACGTATTTATTAAATACAAAATTATGATTTTGCAATATGTTGAGATACATACTGGGAATCTTGTTTGTACTAACTGTCCTATCTCCAATCATCTCTACACAAGTTTTTGCTGATTCATTTACTGTATCTCTTGACAATGAACATCCAGAATTTGGCGATACATTGTTGGTTTCAGGTGAGATAATTGAATTAGGAATGCCAATAATTGCTATGAGTGTATATGATCCTGATGGGCAAATTTTGTCTGCATATAATTTAGATATTAACAGTAATTCTTTTAGTAAATCCCTCTCCCTAGAGTCCCCGTTTTATGAAAAAACTGGAGAATATACCATAAAGTTTGTCTATGGACAAATTACACAGAATTATTTCTTTGAAATTTCATCAACTGAACTTGAAATAATAGTTGAACCTGAAGTGATTGTTGAATCAGATGATGTACCTGAAATTCTTCTTTTGTATACTGAAAAACAACAATACACAGATTCAGAAATTATAAAAATTTCAGGACTTGTTTCATTACTTGATTCACCAACCGTACTAATTGGAATTCATGATCCTTTTGGAATGCCTGCTGGATTTTATTTTGGAAATGTAAATTCTGATTTAGAATTTTCCACTAGTTTTCTTGCAAAAGACGGTGTAAATTTTAGAACAGAAGGAACGTATTCTGTTAAAGCACACTATGCAGAATCTGAGGCTGTATCTTTTTTTGAATATTCCAAAGTTACCCCAGAAATAATTCCTGATGTAGAAACAACTGAAGAAACTGTAGATGTAGTTGAAAATGAAACAGTCGATGAAAATATTGAAGATACATCATCTGATGAAACCATTTCTGATACCAATTTATCTGATGATGAAATAATTGATGAGGAAATTAATGATGAAACTTTGGAAAATGAAACTACATCTGATGATTCTATAATTCCAAACACTGTGGATGAAACAGAAGAGAAAAACATCTCTGAAATAATTGATACAAAAATAATTGATGATGAAAATAATTTAGAAATAATTTTACCAAACACAGAAATTAAAAACCAAAACAATCTTTCTGTTGAAGATATAGAGTTGGGGAAAATTCTCAACCAAATTAATTTAGAATGTGATTCAAGTAATTTTGTTGATATGATTTCATACTATGATGGAATGGGACCTGCACTGTATCGTTTATGTGACTTTGATAGTTCATTTACATTTTTCAAAGAGTCTTTGAATAAAGATCCAAATGATGTGGAAATTCTTGTAAACACAGGCTCTGCAATAGGCAAATTAGGTGATTTCTCAAAGGCAATTTTTTACTATGATTTAGCACTTGAAATTGATTCAACTTTTTTACCTGCTAAAAATAACAAGGCAAATGCCCTTGCAAATTTGGGAAATCTTGATGATGCAATTATTTTGTATGAAGAAATTTTAGATCAAAATCCCAATTCCATTACAATCCAAAAAAATCTGGAAACTGCAAATTTCCTAATTGATGATTTAGCCGTTGAAAATATTATTTCAACAGAACCAGTTATTGAAAAAACTCTAACAATAAATAATGAAAAACAAAAACAGATGAACTTTTTTGAACAAATAAATTCTGTATTTTCTTCTTTTGGTAATTTTTTTAATTTCCTAAACTAATTTTTTAGATACAACCTTCGTAAATCTTCAATAAACCTATAAAGCCCTCTGAAGACGATCGACTTAAGGAAAAATGAGTAAGATACTTGAGAAATCATTGAAGGATGCCCGTAAAGAGGATAGATTGACGATGGGCTCTAAACAAGTTTTAAACTCTATGAAAAATTCCAAGCTAATCGTGTTATCTCAATCAGTAAAAAAAGAAATGTTTGAGAAAATTGAATCAGATGCAAAGAAAGAAAAAATACCCTTAGTCAACTTTCAGGGAACTTCAGTCGCATTAGGTAGATTATGTGGCTTACAATTTAGAATTTCAACAATTTCATTTACATCCATCGACGATGCAAACATAAAATCAATTTTAAAAGACACAGAAGCTGAGAAAACAGATGAGTAGAATTTCCTTTAATGTAGATTTAAATGAGACTTTTCTTGTTGGAGATAATCCGAGTACCTTATGACACAATCAATTAAACTTACAACAGATCAAATGCGTTTGATGTCTCTTTTCCAAAATGTCACTGGTGCCACTGCACGTGATTGTATTGAAGATGAAAAACAAGATAGAGTAATTTTTGTAGTAAATAATGGAAAAATGGGACTAGCAATTGGTAAAGGTGGAATGCATATCAAATCATTACAAAATATTGTTAAAAGAAATGTTGAATTGGTAGAATATAATGAAGATCCAGCAGCATTTTTGTCTAGTTTGCTTAATTCTAAATTAATTTCAGAAGTTAAAATAAATACCCGACCAGATGGGTCAAAACAGGCAATTGTTATGGTAGACCCAAGAAAGAAAGGAATCGTTGTAGGACGAGAAGGAAGAAATGCAGAAAAAGCAAGACTTCTTGCAAAAAGATATTTTGGTATTACAAGCGTTTTGATAAACAGCCCAGAAAGGGCAGCAATGGAGATGTAAAAGTTGAGAAAATCACCACTAGGATTATTTGCAGGCAGGGTACTAACTGAGAAAAAGAAAAAACAACGTTGGGCAATTTCTACTTACAAAAGAAGAGAACTTGGTATTGATAAAAAAGCAGACCCACTTGGAGGTGCACCACAAGCACGAGGAATTGTTTTAGAAAAAGTAGGTATTGCTGCAAAACAACCAAACTCTGCAATTAGAAAATGTGTTCGTGTTCAATTAATTAAAAACGGTAAAACAGTTACAGCATTTTTGCCACGAGATGGTGCAATGAATTTCATTGATGAACACGATGAGGTTCACATTCAAGGAATGGGTGCAACACAAGGTGGTGCAATGGGAGATATTCCTGGAGTTAGATTCAAAGTTTTCAAAGTTAATGGTACATCACTTCACGAATTAGTAATTGGAAAGAAGGAGAAACCAAGGAGATAGAAATGGCTGAAACTAAAAATCTATTATTATTTAGAAAATGGGATTTATCTGATATTGAAGTAAAAGATCCTGGATTAAAGACTGCAATTTCATTGAGAAAACAAATTCTTCCTTACACTTTTGGTCGTTCTGCACTAAAACGATTCAACAAAGCAGATGTTAACATTGTTGAACGATTAATCAACAAGACAATGCATTTCGGAAAGAAATATGCAAAAAACACTGGTAGGATGACTGGAAAGAAAACCAAAGTTCTCAATACAGTAAAAACTGCATTTGATATTATTGCACTAAAAACTGGACAAAATCCAGTTGAGGTTTTAGTTAGAGCCGTAGAAAATTCTGCACCAAACGAGGATACAACTAGAATCGTTTATGGTGGTACAACATATCACGTATCAGTTGATGTGGCTCCAATTAGAAGAGTTGACATGGCTTTGAAATTTATCGCAGATGCAATCAAAGAGGCAACATTTTCAAATCCAAAACCAATTGAAGAACACATGGCAGAACAATTAATGCTTGCAGCAAATAATGATTCTAGTGCTCCTTCTGTAAAGAAGAAACACGAATTAGAGCGAATAGCACAAGCATCAAGATAGAATTTTTAAAAAATATTTTTACAGTAGCCCGAGGCAGATTCGAACTGCCGTCTCCGCCTATCCACTCTTGAGATCCAGAGGGCAGAATCCTTGACCGCTAGACTATCGGGCTACCTGAAACAAATTCTGGTGTTTTAGAATATAATGATTTGCTGTGATTATTTTATTTGGACTTCATGTATTGCCGTTGCATAATCACATGTTGCTTTTAATCTCATGTATGGAATTAACTTGTAATGAATTGAATAGATGTTATTTTCTTTAATTAAAATTCCTTTTTGTAACAATGATGCTAATCCTCTAGATGGAATATTTATTGAAATATTTTTTTCCTCACACACTCTTTGTCTTTTATTTTGAAACTGTTGTAGAGTAAATATCACATCATTAATTTCTAAAATTAATGGCCAAATTATTTCTGCCCACACAAATCTTCTGTTTTCAGTAGCTGTTGCGTATTTTCCCTTTTCACTCAACATTAATAACAACTGTCTGAGATGTTATAACTTGATAGTTGTCTCAAACTGAAATTGAAGAATCATTGAATCTACTTGAAAAAGATTGGGATGTAGACCCGATAATACGTAAATTTGTATTGGGAAAAATCACTAATGTCTCAGACTATGCAATCAAAGTTAAAGATGTAGTGTTTCATGTACCATATCTTATTTCTGAGAAAAAATACATTTTATGGAAATGCTTTTGGCCTGACTGTCACAACTGTTGTGATAGACAAGGCAGATTACCATTAACTTCTGATGATTTAATCACAATTGGTAAGGGACTAAAATACAAAAATGCATCTGATTTTATAAAAAATGAAACCCTCACAGTAACATACACTGAACCTGGACCATCTGGGCAAATGACTACAATGACTACAATTAATCTAAAAAGAAAAACAGATGAAACAGAATCAGAAGATGGAACTCATATCACTTGTAGATTTTTAGATAAAGAAGGTGGATGTAGTATGCATCCTGACAGACCTGGAGTATGTTATTTGTACCCATTTGCATCCTGGCTTGAAAATGAACAAGGACTTGCACGTGTACATGCAACATATCAATTCACAGGAGATTGTCCTGGATTTTATTTGGCAGATAATTTAGAACAAATGAAAGAAGAACTACAAGCATATTCAAAAACTATCTATGATTACAACATGGCATCAAATAGAACAAATCGTGAAGGGTTTGGTTCAGTTAGTTTTGTTTAGGCTTTTGCAACTTTCATCAAATCTGAAATTTTAATATCCATTCCAAATCTGTCTTGATGTTTTTTCATATAGAAAAATATTGATAAAAAGTCAGGCAATGCTTTGATGAAACTAAAGTTCTTATGAATTTTTGCTCTAACAAAATTAAATACTTTAGCATAAACTTTGTAATGTTTCTCTATTGCCTTTTCATAAGCTGCAAAGTCATCCATGTTTTCAATAAAAATATCGACGCATTGCATTGATGGAATAATTCCCTCACCTAACAATGCATAAACCGTTCCAATTGATTCTCCAACTCCTACAACTTTACCTGAATAGTATGGTTTGCATTTGTCAGGTGTTGCTAGTCTAATTGGTCTACCTTTAGTTTTTAGAACTTTGCCACCATGTTTTTTTAGAAAATCATCAGTTGCTTTGATATGTTGTTTATTATAATCTCCCGCTCCAATATGTGCCCATTTTTCACCTAGTGGGAAATACCAAAAGTATCCTGACATTCCAGGAAATGGTTCAATGTAAAAATCATCATAAGGTACACCATTTTCATACTCTACTTTGTATTCGTATGTTGGCAAAAAGAAATCCTCTTCCATCTTTGGTAGATATGCTCTACCAAATCCCGTACAGTCAACTATCATGTCATATTCTTTTTCTAATTCATCTAATTTTGGAGCTTCTCCGTAAATCACTTTGGAATCTTTGATGAAATCTTTGATTAAAGCTAATTTGTTATATGTACACATTCCATGAAGGCCAATATCGAATTTAATATCATCATTCATTTTTACATGCATTTTCTTTCCATCATGAATTAGAAAATCATCAAAGTCTCTTCCGGTCTTTTTACAAAACTCTTGCAGTACTGGCTTTATCGTACCCCATGCACAAATTGAATCATGTCTATCTTCTGTACTTCTTTCATAACCTGTAACTTCATGGTTTGAATCTTTGAGTCTTGCCATTAGATAAGATCCAGCTACCCCCATTCCCATTACTGCTATTTTCAAGATAATTGCCGAAATTGTTTATCCTAATAAATACACTATCTGTACTTTTCAGCTTCTGATTCTGGCTGTTTCATAAAATCATCGAGATGTTCTAGTATCAATTCTCCTCTTTTAGTCATGAAATAATATGGAAAATTTAGTTAATGTACTGATTGTTGTAATCCCATTACAAACAATTCTTTATGTGGTTTTTTTATGGTCTTTTTTTATGTTTAACATACAAGACACAAAGACAACATCCAAAAAGATCACTTACAAGGATTTTCCTGTTGAATCTCCAAGCCAATTTTCGGCATTAAGAACAGCAAAGTATGGAATGTTGTCATTGTTGAGCATTTTCATGCTAAATGTTCCTGTAGTAGTTAGTACTGCACAGGTATACTGAATACTTTGATGTAACAACAAAATACACAAAACGTATTTTTTTATTTTTTTATATAAACAATAATTTTTGATGCATGATCGGTTTGTTCTAAAAGTAGAAAATAGTAGAAGTTGTTAAATATGAATTTCACATAATAGAATTAGAAAGGACGTCTGTCGTTTGAGACTAATCGTTTCAGACCTTAAGACAAATCACTGTCATCAGCAAACAATCGTTTGTGATCTTAAGTGGTAAAGATGTCATCAGTTCCTTTGAAAGGAGTTGGTCTTAATCTTGTATGCCTTTCTGTTTATTTTATTTTATATCTTAGAATTGCTAATACTTCATTATCAATCTCTAATCTTTTGATAATGTTTGTAGCTGCTGCAAATTCTATTTTGCATGAAGTACCTTTTGCTAATTCTAGCATTTTTATGATTTTTTTAAATTGTGTATTGTTGTGATAGTTCATTGATACAATTAGAGTATCCACTGCCCCAATCTGTAATGCCTTAAAGATTATATCATTTCTTTTTGCAGTTAGTCCATCTTTGACTAGGGTTTCATATTTGCTGATAATTTCTGCAACATACTTTTTTCTATACTGGTAAAGGTGTGAAATAATTTTTTCATAAATTTTATTTTGAGTCGTTGAAAATGACAACTCTTCTACAAACCTAACTTTTTTTGTCAATTCTGAATCCATTACATCAAAGAATTCAGTCTTTGCAATGCCAGAACCCCCTAGTAGGATTAATTCTGAATTATCCTCTAGTAGTCTGACCTTATTTGCCACTTTTTTGAAGAAAACATGAATTTTTGTCTGTCTGGCTCTAAGAAATCGTCCCTGAGACTGCCCACCTTTTTTGTGTCTACCTTGTAAATCGATTCTTAACTTTGATTCTTGAACTATTTGGTCTCCATGAAACTTTTGAATTCTAGCTGTTTTCTGATCAATTGTGACTAATAAGACATCATGGCTTGTCTTTAGAATATCATTAAATGGTTTGATGTATGGTTTTTTTGATGTCATGTAGATGTATGGAAGTCTTTTTGATGTTCCAATTTGTTTAATCACTACTTTACCATTATTCATCCAGCCAAAAATACACAGAGTCTTTGTAAATTTTCCAGCAGATGTTGGATTTTTCTTTAACTCTTTAATTTTACTTTGAATTTTTAATTCTATTTTATCAAATGTTTCATTTTTTGCAGTGGATTGTAGTAGTGAAATAGTTTCACTTCCCTTTCCATATGGATAGTATACAGTTACACATGGTGAGTTTATTTTTTTAATTTCATGTAAGAATTGGTTTAGTTTTAGCCATTCAGTATGTTCAATTTCTGAAATCATATTTTTTTAATTTTTTCTTTCATACATAACTTGTTCTCTTTTTTTGAACGATAATGATGATTTTACACTTGAATAATTCCTTCTTTGACTAAGAATTCAATTCCTTGAGTAAATGCATCATCATCTATTGTACCATCTGCCCACCACTTTGCATTATTTTTAATCCATTCAGGCACTTGTTTTATTTCTCCTGCATTTTGTGATGTTGATTCAACTGCAATGGTTCCCTCTTTGATTAAAAATCCGATTCCTTGAGTAAATGCATCATCATCTATTGTACCATCTGCCCACCACTTTGCATTATTTTTAATCCATGAAGGAATTTTTGATTCTGCAGCATTGTCATTTAGTTTTTCAAGTAATGGGTTTTTCTCAACTTGTACCTCAATTATTGCATATCCTCCTAATTCTGGATCTAATTCATTTTCTGGTCCTGAACCATACACAAATACTGCATAACGTACTATTCCTGATTCTTGATTAATTGGTAATAGGTGCTCAACTTGACCATATTCTGTAAATAGAAACTCCTTTCCTATGCTTTGGGCATAAGAGTATAGGGGTTTATCATCCTCATCTACTACCCATACATCGTAATGAATTTGCTTTAGAATTTTAGTTTCATTGTACTTGCTATAGAAATTAATTTTCCAATCAATGTCACATCCTTCAAGTGGTGTTTCTGGAGCATGATTGTATTGAACCATCAATGAATATGTGTTTGTAGGAATTTTTTTACTGGTGTATTGTAAAAATTTTGTATCACAACCAAGTTCTTCTCCTTTATTGATTGACTCTACTACATCTTTGAATGGATCTTCTGTAATGTTTTGTTTGTACTGTTGTAGTTCAAACTCATACATTACAGGAACATTCTCTGATTCCATCCCTGCGAAAGTTTTTGCTTTTACTGGAAATGGAAAATCATCAACTAACCAAATCTCATTGTCATTTTCATTGTACCAACCAACAACAATTGTATCAAGTGTCCCACTTGGAGTAGTAATTGTTTCTACCCTATTTGGAATTAAATTTTTTACCAATCCTCCACCAACAGGCCCCAATGATCCCCATGATGCACTCTTGAACTCTTGTGGTCCATGAATTCTATCATTTTCATTTGATGTTACATATGCACCAAGCCACGCAATTGATGACTTGAATGCAATTGCATAGTCTGATAAATCATCATCAAAAAGAATTGGTGTTGGTACAGTTTTTCCCAACCCCCACGAACCTTTGATTATTTTATCTTGGTCTATTACTAGAATTTGTGCATCCCACAATGTTTCACTAACATTTACTCTGTCCCCTTTAATCCAAATTTTCAACTCTATTGGTAGACATGAATTCAAATCAATATCGCATACTGTGTATTCAAAATAATCTCCTTTTTTGAGTCCCTCCCCCAAATACCAAGACCCATCAACATCTACACCACCTGAATTTTGAGCGTAAACTATGCCTGTAAACCCTAAACTTGCAATAATTGTTAAAAGTAAAATTATTCCTTTCATGATTTTGATTTCAAAATTGATGGATATTAAACGTAGATTCTATTTTCTCTAATGAATATTAATTATAATCTTGGTTGTAACGCTTGGACTTTCACAATAATTTCTATGATGCATTTTGATCAAATGTTTATTTTTTCATTTTCTGTTAACTTGATAAATTGTATATCCGTATTTTTGTTTCATTTCCTCATTAGATAATTCTTCAAACTTGTATTCTTGAAATTTCTTTAAAAATTCATGCATGTTATCTCCGATAATAATAGAATTTTCTGGACAATTTGAATTAATTTTAAAGCATCTATTTACTGTAGGTCCAAAAATATCATTAACATTTGAAGTACTACTTTGAGCCACTTTTACAGTACCGTATGTTATACTGATTTTATAATTTAATTCAGGCATGTTTTCAGCTAAAAGTAGATGTTTTAGAGACTCATGAGACTCTATCATATCTAAACAACATTCTAAAACATTTTTCATTATTTTGGAATCATTTGGATTAATATTTACAAATCTAAATAACAATGCATCCCCAATAGTTTTAATCACTTCACCATCATATTTTCGAACGATTTTTCCCATAAAGTTTAGAAATATTTCATATAATTTGGTTACATCTTCATCTGATAGTTGAGCTGAAATTTTTGTAGAATTCTTCATGTCAATTACTCCGACACAATTCTTTTCTACATCTTGAGAAAATTTTAAAAGAATATCTTCTTGTTGTTTTATGACCTGTTCATTTTGTTTAATTGTAATCTGTGCATCTAGTAGATTTTTTGCCATTTCATCAAATGTTTTTGAGAGTTGTCCAATCTCATCATGTGTTTTTATGTTGGTAATAACATCAAAATTCCCTTTTGATACTTTGTTTGCTGCTTCATTTAGTCTAGTAATGGGTTCTGAAAGACGTTTTGAAAGAGTGACTGTGATGACACTTATCCCAACCATCAATATTATGCCAATACCTATGATGTTTTCTTTAAATTCAAAAAATGGAATATTTTCAAAATTTAGAAATAAAATTGTAGTGATTCCTATGGAAATTAATGATGATGATAAAACTAATACTAATAATTTACTCCTTAAACTAAAAAATTTCAAATTTGATGCTGACATGAACTTTTAAAATAATCTCTGAAATTTAACTACTTTACTGTAACTACTCCTACTCTCCATGGATGGAATGAGCAAAAGTAATTGTATATTCCTGATTCCTCAAACGTGAATTCAAATCTGTCCCCTGTATTTAGTGGTGCACTATTGAATAATGCAATTACTTTTCCATGTTCATCTTGGCTTTGAACTGTATGTGGAACACTATCTTCATTTACCCATGTTACTGTTGCTCCCATACTCGTTTCTTGATTTAATGGGAGATAAAATGATGAACTAGACACATCAAAGTTTCCATTTGGAATAATTATTTGTACATCCAAATTCTCAGTTACTGTTGAGGTCATTTCTAATGTTATGATTTTATTATCAATCAAAAATTTTATCATATTTAGAAATTCACCTTCAGAAATCATTCCTTCACCATACCATAATGCTGTATTTTTTACCCAATCTGGAACTGACTCGGCATTTGCAAAATTCACAGACAATGAAATTAACATAATTGAAAAAACCATTATTGGGATGGATTTTCTCCATGAATTATACATCATGAATATCTTATGAATTGTTGAATTTATAAAATTTGTTTGCAATGTCTTGCAGTGTATACTAATTTGTTATATTCTCTTTTTCCTCTTTTCCAATTATGCAAGAACTCATACAAACCCGAAAAATCATGGATAATGAAAGAAAACAAATAGTTTTAGAAGTAATTGCTGATAAATATTGTAAATTCATCCTTCGTAATACGCTCAATAAACCAAAATCTGCAATGGAAATATCCCGCGATGAAAAAATTCCAATAAGCACTGTGTATAGACGATTACAAACCCTCTTTGATGCAAGGCTATTAGCTATATCTGGTTCAATTAATGAAGATGGAAAAAAATTCTTCTTATACCAAAGTAAAGTTAAAGCCATTTCAGTAAAATATGATTTAGATGATGCGATTATTGAGATTGAACCTAATCTCTCTCTTTCACGTTAACTATCATTTTATATTCGAAGGATAGAAAAATGATCGAAGAAAATTTGACTAAAAGACAGTCTCATACTCAAAACAAGCCTTCCACTAGAAGTATTACCTACAGATTACCCGAAAAATTAATCAATGAACTAGAAACTGAGGCTTCACAAAAAAATACGTCTCAAAATGTTCTCGTTAAACAAATCCTAGAAAGATATGTGGAATGGGATAGATTTGCTAGTAAAATTGGAATGATTCCAGTTCCTACATCAATTTTAAAATCACTAGGTAATGAATTAGATGGACAAGACATTGATGAAATTGTTAATCTGATAATGCCAATGATCAAAGACACTGTATTATTTATCAAAGGAGGCTATGACCTCAAAAGATGTATTGAGACTTTGGAAGATTACATGAAAGCATCTGGTATGAATTCTGATCATAGAGTGGAGGGTAATGTGCATTCATTTATCATCCAACATGATTTGGGAATAAAATGGTCAGTCTTTACTGAACAATTACTATCTCAAGTTTTTCGTAGTTTTGTTCCAGATAAGGAATTAAAATTCCAGACAACTGAATCTACGGTTGTTTTGAATATACCATTAGGTTCTGATTTTGACGAACATGATTACCACGATTGATAATCGTTAGTTATTTGAAATATCATTTTTTCTGATACTTGATATGAATTTATTTGAATCAATTCAGCATAAAACCAAAATATCTCAAATTATGAATAAAAATATTATCTCTGTTGATGAATCTGTTTCATCCCTTCATGCAGCAAAAATGATGGAGGATACTAAAGTTGGTTCTTTAATTGTTTTAGAAAATGGTTCTCCACTTGGAATTGTCACTGATAGAGATTTTGCCATAAAAATAACTGCTCATTCCTACCCTGTTGATACGCCTGTTAGACGAATAATGTCTTCCCCTCTGATTTCAATTGATTCAAACTCTGATTTGTGGGCAGCATCTGATTTAATGTCTTCACGCAAAATTAGAACATTACCTGTAATTGATAATGGTATAGTTGTAGGAATTATCACTGTAGGTGATTTGATGAATCATATGATCAAAAATTTCAAAAATAATTTAAACTAATTATTCCATTTTTGGAAAAATAAAACTAGGTACAATCCTTGCAGTCAGGATTGATGCATATTGGATTGTGTCTTCCATCTCTTGTAGGATGGGTTGTGTCTCTTCTTCTTTGTGTTCTAGTCATGAATACACTAGGTGATAATAATTAAAAAGTATATTGTAGATTTTTTTGAAAAATTAAATAAAGATAAAAACAAAATATTCTATTCATGACTTTAGAAGACGATTATCGCAAAAAGATGATTAAATCAAAAAAAGAGTATGAAGAGTACAAAGAAAAAGAAGGCGATTCTGATTTAGTCTTTAATGAAAAAGATAACCGTAAACCCGAGAAAGAAAACTAAATACTATTCTTTTGATAAAATTTTGTTAATCTCTTTTTCTAATTCATTAACGTGAATTGGTTTTCTAATAATTCCTTTGATTCCTTTTTCATTAAGTTGATTAATTTCTGATGGTTCTATTGCTGATGCAGTAAACATGATGATATTCAAATCTGGAACATTTGTCATACTTTCTAGTTCTCTGATCACATCAAGACCTGAAAATCCAGGCATTGCAAAATCAAGTAATATTACATCATAGGCGTTTTTCATAATCAAACTCACTGCCTCTTTTCCTGAATTTGAAGTTGTAAAATCATATCCTATCATCTCAAATGACATTTCTAATGCATCCGTAATATCCACACTATCATCAACAGCTAGAATCTTCAATAATTTTTGATGCTATGGTGATTATTTATGTGTCGCATCTGACATTCGATTTTTGAAACAAGAAATTTTACACATTTAATACCTAAAATCACAAAATCATTTTATGACATTAAATGTAATTGAAAAAGATCAGTTAGTATTTCCTTGTGATAAATGTGATACAAATTGTTGTAAAGAGTATACGATATTTGTAAATGCCCATGATATTTACCGGCTATCCGCTGGATTAAACAAAACTCCTGAATCTTTTATTGAGATTATTGGTGCTAAAGATTATGATTTAGGAATTAAAGTACAAGAAGGTCTCTTAGACCTTGCATTAAAACAAAAAGATGGAGCATGTATGTTCTTAGAAGAATCAAAAGATATCTTTCGATGTACCGTTAATGAGATTAAACCAAGTGTGTGTAAATCCTACCCATTTGGATTCAAAAATGGAAAATTAATTCAGATGGATGATATTATGTGTCCAACTGATTGGGATACTGGTGCATTTGAATCTATGATGAGTGTACATCTCAAAAAAGATAAAGATGAATGGCAATTCTATGATGAATTGGTTTTAGAATGGAATGAATCACATGGAGAAAAAAAACCCCTTGCAGAATTTTTAAAATTTATGATGAATAGAGTGACACTAGTCATTGAGAGTTAATTGCGTCTTTTTGCCTGAATTCCATTTTTGTGTCTACACACATTACACATGTGATTATACTGATTTGCATGATTCCATTTCTCCCCACAACCATAGCAGATTTTGGCTTCTCGTAAATCTACCATGGTAGTCCTCAATGATATGATGTAATTTTGAATTAAAAGAGGTAGGTTATTGTGGAATTCAGTTTTACCTAGTCTTGATTTATCATTTTAATTGCTTCAGAATCATCCCTGTATTTTACTTGTGACTGGGTTGACACATGATCAACTAATTTATCTATTGATCTACGCATTCTTTTCATTGGTACTTTCATTTCATGATCCATTACATCATTAAATCTCAATTCCATATTTTCTAGTGTCATTGACATCACAGATATTGGATCTAAAATGCTGAGATAATTATTACTAGTTTCATTTTTAGATTTAGTATTGTTATCATTGATTAGTTCTTTACATTCTTCACATACTTGAATTATAATTTTATTATCTTTAATTTGGATTAAAACTGCATTTTCTCCACTGTTTTCACATCCGTCCGTATGGCATCTATTTTTGTAATATGTTTTCATTACAGATTAGTGATTTTTCTTGATTTAAGTTTTCCATAGCATTGTGTCTTATATGGCATTCAGATTCTTGCCAGAAACCTTATTGCTGAACTATCCATTATAGATCAGAATTGAATTGTTTTAGATGTGATGGGAAAGGAAAATACATGAATCAATTCGGTATTATGGAGAAATGCGAATCGTGCCAGAAACCTGACATGAACTTTGATAGTGTAACTCCAGAACCTGATTTGAATGAAGAAGGACTTTGAGTGATAAGAATTGGAGAAAAAATCAAAGAAAAAAGATAATCGAAAACAAAAAGGACAAAAGGCAGCTGAGCAAAAACAGCGAATTAAAAAATACAAAAGCGATCAACAGCTAAACAAAAAGGCCAAAAAACCAAAAAAATACTAGGTTCCAATACGCTTAATTTTGAAATTCTTGTACGATTTTTATGAGTTTTAGAGCAAGTGTATTTTCAGGAAAGCAATTACTGGTAATTACTGGAATCTCTATTCTTGCTGCATCAATTCTGTATGTTTTGTATGCAATGTATCGATAATTCTTAAAAATGAATTAATCTTGATTGAAATTGTTGAATTTTCACTGTGTATTTGAGGCATGTACTTTCAAAGCAGATAACATTGAAGAATCAGAGTTCCAAAAACACCTCGATGATAAACATCATGATGAATTGTTAGATATTTCTAATAAAGAAAACATACCCCTTGAGACAGTAGCAATGATTACTGTATCCAATTCTAAAGTATTCATTAATTCATAATTCCAATATCTTTAAGTTCAGAATAATTTTGGGTGATATCATGGAAGGCGCAGAAAAAGCAAAACTAGATCATGAGAGAAATAAATCAAAAATTGTAAATCTTGTAAAAAACATGTTTGCATTTGATAAATGGGGTGATGATGAGTATAAAGTGAAATTACAAGAACTAGTTACAAAAGATGAACAACTAGTAGCTGATGTAATTAAAAAAATAAAACAAGAAAAAGGTATAGAGTAAATCACTACTAATGACAATAGATAAAACATTACTTGCACCAGACTTGGAGATTTGCCGAATTCTTAATGGAATGTGGCAAGTTGCTGGAAGTCATGGTCAGATTGAGCATTCATTGGCAATATCTGATATGAATAATTATGTTAAATCAGGATTTACTACTTGGGATTTGGCTGACATTTACGGTCCTGCAGAATCTCTGATTGGTGAGTTTAGTAAACAAAATGATACACCATTTGAGGCATTTACAAAATTTGTCCCCAATCCTGGACCTATGAGTAATAGTATTGTAACTCATTACATTGAGCAATCATTACAAAAAATGAATGCTGATTGCATTGATTTGTTACAGTTTCATTGGTGGGATTACAATGATGCAAGTTATCTTGATGCTTTAGATCATCTATCAAAATTACAATTAGAGAATAAAATAAAATATCTTGGAGTCACAAATTTTGATACTGAGCGAGTAAAAATTATGATAGAGCAAGGTCACAAAATAATCTCAAATCAAGTTCAGTATTCTATTTTAGATTCTAGACCTGAGAGGGTGATGACTCCGTATTTTGTCAAAAATAATATCAAAATTTTGTGCTATGGTGTATTGCTTGGTGGATTTTTCTCTGAGAAATATTTGGGTGCTGATGAACCTCCCAGAGGAAATTTGGATACTGCTAGTCTGCAAAAATACAAAAATATGATTGACGCATGGGGTGGATGGGAATTATTCCAAGAATTACTAGTTATTTTAGATGAGATTGCAAAAAAGCATAATTGCAGTATTGCCAATGTTGCTACTCGTTTTATTTTAGATAAACCCCAAGTAGCTGGTGTGATTATTGGTGCAAGATTGGGAATTACAAATCATAGAGATGATAATACGCGAGTCTTTGATGTTTCATTGGATAGTAATGATTTGATACTAATTAGTAGTGTAACTGAGAAAGCAAATGATTTGTATGGGCGAATTGGTGATTGCGGTTCAGAGTATCGTAGAGATTAATGGTATTGTAAATCTTGATTAGTGTAATTATAAACTCGAAAGTAATTTAAGCTGCGTAAAATTTTATGATTCCATCATGAAACCCGTAATTAAAATTGGTATTGCAATCATTGTTGTTGCAATTTTTGGAATTGTAGCCAATCAATTTGGTGGAGATGTTGCAGATGAAACTCCTATAGTTTCAGTTGATGTTGTTGATACTACAGTTGAAAAAGTTAATGATATACCAATAGTTGATGAGAATTTAGATTGTATGGGTACTGCAAAATGTTTTGCAGGAATTGTTTCTGAAGTAATTGATGGTGATACTCTCAAAGTTAATGGTGAGTCAATTAGATTCTCACTATCTTCTGCCCCTGAACTCAAAGGATTTGGTGGCATTGAATCTAAAAATTTTATTGAAACCCTTTGTCCTGTTGGATCTACTGTAATTGTTGATGAGGATGATGGACAAATCCTTGGTAGCTATGGCCGAATAATTGGTCTTGTATATTGTAATGATGTTATTTTGAATCAAGAACTACTTGATGCAAATCTTGGATATTTGGAGGAGAGATTTTGTGATTCATCTGAGTTTGAAGTAACAACATGGGCACAAAAGCATGGATGTTCATCTGGAAATTAATTGTGAGTGATAATGGGATTCAAAGATTGGTTTGTAGATGATAAGACAGGTAACACTTCACTCAAAGTACAATGTACTGGGTGTAGTAGAATTACCGTAGTGAAAATTCCATCTGGTAAATCATTTGAGAAATGGAATGAAAAGGCAACATGTAGTCAGTGTAATGGGATTAATTGCTGGAAAAAAGTGGAATAGTTAGAAAAACTGATTTCCTAAAAGTAATTTATGTGGATAATTCACCAAAATAGTTTTTTAAGTATTAACGAATTCAAAATTACATTTCAACTGTATTATCAAAATTGAAAATCAACCTTTTTTTAATTAATAATAAACATACACAATAATTATTGAAAAGAATTGATGTTCATACAAAAACAGAAAATGTACGACTAATTGCAAACGCATTGAAAAAAATTGGAGTTGGAGGTGTTACTGTAGCACAAGTTAGGGGTAGAGGATCTAGTCATGTCCCGGTAATTTCTGGGCTAAGAGGCACTGCAAGATTTGTTGCTGACTTTAATTCACGTAGTCTGATTTACACTGTTGTAGATGATTCTAAAGTTGAAGAAATAATTTCTTCCGTTTTAGATGCTATAGATAGCACTGGTGAGAAAGGAATGGGGAAAATATTTGTCACAGCAGTTGAAGATGCAATTGATTTAGCTACTAGATCTAGAGGTAAAGACGCTCTTTAGAAACTATGATTTATTTAATTTCATCTCCTAAATGATTAGTTATTTTCTCTAGAGTAATTTTCATACTTGATATTCTAAATTAGTATAAAATATCTTGTTGTGTGTAGTAATTGTATGGAAAATACAAAAACCATTACTATTGCAGATGTAATGACAAAATCTGTAATTTCTGTAGATGTATCAATGACCATAAATGGTGCTGCTAAAATGATGGAAGATACAAAAGTTGGTGCAATAATTGTAATGGAAAATAATGTTCCTGCAGGAATTGTAACTGATAGGGATTTTACAATTAAGGTAGGATCTCATGCATATTCTATTACTGATTCTATTAAAAAAATAATGACTCCTACTCTTTTTTCAATAAATTCAGATGAATCTATTAGAATTGCATCAGACATGATGCACCAGGTGGGAGTCAGAAAATTACCTGTAATTGATAATGACAAAGTAGTTGGAATCATAACTGCAACAGATATTGTTAATTTACTAGCAGTTTGTGTTGAGGATGATATGCGAGACATGTATTTTCATTCAATGGTTAAAATTTATTCAAATTATAGCCCTTATAATTAAAAAATATCAAAATGAATACAACACCATATTGGAATAAGAAAATTTGTTCAGACTGTAAGAGGATAAAATGTCATAAAGGTTGTACTTGTGATTGTCATCAACTACGTGATAGAATAAATTAATTTGTTTATTTCCTTGATTTTCTAAATGATCTTGGTTATCAAAATTTCTAAATACAAATGTGCTATTTTATTTAATTTTGAGTAGTTTCTTTTTTAGAATTTGGTTTAAACATACCTAGAAACTCCTCTAAGATGAAATCAATTTTTTTGGTATTCTCATAAATTGCATTGACATTTTTACGTTGATCTTCATTTAATCTATCTCCTAATTCATCATATTTTAGAGTCCTACAGAGTTTTCTAATTGAATCAACAGGAATTGGTAATTCTTTGAAAAAAGTTTCCAAGAATTCATTTTGTAATTCTTGTGATTTTGTTAAATAATTCAATGACGTAGATAAATCAGATTCATTTGTTTTTTGATGAGTAATGTCTGTTTGAATAATGATGAATTCAATTACTTTTCCATCAATGTCTTTTTTTGGAATTAAAATTTCTTTAACCCAATACATTGAACCGTCTTTTCTTTTATTATTAATATCCCCAATCCAAACACGTCCACTCAATAAATGGTCCCACATTTTTTTATAAAATACTTGATCATGTGTTCCTGATTTTAAAATTCTAGGATTATTTCCAACTAACTCAGAACTAGTGTATTGTGTATTTTTACAAAATCTTTCATTAACATATGTAAAATTTCCATTAATGTCTGATGTTGCAAAATAAGTGGATTCGTTTAGTGATTTTTTCAAAAATTTCAAATCATTTAATTGCTTTTTTAATTTGATTTCTTGCTGCTCTACTGTCTTTTTAGAATCCTGTAATGTATTGACTAAATCATTAAATGCTAAATTGATTTTTGCAATTTCATCATTACCTTTAATTTCAATTTCAGTGTTTAATTCACCTTTTTCTGCTTTGTGGATTCGCTCAGTAAGTAATTTTATTGGTTTTGAAACATGTTTTGATACCATCCATGTAATTACTGTGGTAATACCCATGATTATTCCCACAATATACAACGAATTGAGCATAATTGATGTAATTGGAGTATACAGTTCAGTGTCTTTAATTTCATAAATTAAAACCCAATATTTTCCTGCTTGAGATGGATGAGGTACTTTGTTCCAAACTTTATACAAAGAATTATCATCAACTGTATGACCAAAATCGTTTTTCAACATTGAATTTTTTAAATCATCAAAATCTACAAAATAATTAAATCCTGTTCCCAACTGTTTGCCAAAAATTTTGCTTTTATCATTATGTTGGATAATGTTTCCATCTTGATTAATCATGATCATATTCCCAACTGATGATTGTTCAACTGATGACAATAGTTCTGAAACATCATATGTTAAAACCAATAACCCCATCTGTACTCCACTACCATCAGATACAGGTGTGACAAAAGTCATTACTGGAGTGTGAGGTGATAATATCCTGCCATTTTCAGTGTTTAAAATAATATTTGAAACTGAAACTGAATCATCAAACAATGAATTATCAAAATAATATTTTTGATCTTTATCTAATTGTTCAGATTTAAATGAAGTAAAAAATTCTCCATCTGAAATATTTAATTTAAATAATTCAGATCCTTCTTTATCAAACATTCTGATTTGCTGCAAATCTGCATCAGTATTTGAAATATTTCTAAATTGATTTTGAAGTAAATTTATCCATTCATCTTCAGCATAATTAAAATTATCAGACTTTCCATATTCAATAAATTTTAAAAATCCTTGAACTTCTGCAAGAGTTGAAACTAATTTTATTTTTTCTGATTTTGATTCAACAAAACTTTCAATTTTTTGTTTCTTCTCAATTATTTCAATAGTTTTGGATTCAAGTTCATTATCAATAACTACATCTTGAAATCCTGTCATTAAAAATAATGAAACAGAACTAACAATTCCGATGTTTAAAACAATAAAAATTATTAATATTTTTTTATATAATTTCATATTTTTCTCCTTTCGATTGCATGTTGGAATAATTGATATTTCAGACTATTAATACGTCAAAATCGATAATATATTTTTCTTCAAGACTGGTTGCTAGTTGCAAAAACATCATAATTACTCATGGTGGTAAGATTTTTGCTGCAAACAACACTCAAACTTTTACAATCATTTTGCCTAAATCTTTAGAATAATATGGCTGATTGGTAGTAATTTTTAATATGTTTTACAATATTCCTCTTTTTTTCACAAATGACCAACTATTTTCCTATGAGCCTATCCATTTGATCCTTGGAATTAGTATTGGGATTGTAGCAGTTGTGGCTATAATTAAAAAAATAATTAATAGAAAAAAATGATTCCTCATGCCTAAGGTGTGGAAATTTCTTTAGAAAAAGTATAGATGATAATTCAGAAATGAATAGTGACAATGAATTATTTTAACAATTGGAGTCCATTACAAAGCAAACTCCGAATTACCGGATTTGTATTATCTCCAATTCTATTTACTATTATCCTATTTTATCCGATTGATGGATTAGCATTTGAGGCCAAACTTGTTTTAGGATTATCTGTATGGATGGCAATATGGTGGGCAACTGAGACCATTCCATTTTATGTTACTGCATCAATTCCATTGTTTGTATTTCCACTGCTTAATGTTGCAGACATTGACAAAGTAATTTCTGCATACGGTGACAAGTTGGTATTCTTACTAATGGGTGGATTCTTACTTGCAAAGACAATAGAGAAAGTAAATCTTCACAAGCGATTTGCATTTAATACTCTAAAAATTGTTGGAACAAAACCAAAAAATATCATTTTGGGATTCATTATTGTTACAGGATGTATGAGTGCATGGATTACAAACACTGCAACTACTTTGTTAATTCTTCCAATTGCAATTGCCGTGATATCACAAGTAGATGTTACACAGAAAAAAAGATTTGCAACATGTTTGATACTATCTGTTGCATATGCTGCAAGTTTAGGAGGATTATCCACTATGATTGGTACAGCACCCAATGTACTCTTTGCATCTCTGGGTGAATCTATTGGAGGAGTGGAGATTATTTTCTTTGATTGGATGTTAGTTGGAGTTCCAATTAGTGTTGTTTCACTTGTAATATTATGGATATACATGACAACTTCAGCAAAACTAGATAACAAAAAACCCATACTAAAAGACAAAAACATTATCACTGAAGAATTAAGAAATCTTGGTAACTGGAGTAAAAATGAAAAAATTGTTCTGGTAATATTTGCAGCAACTGCAATTGCATGGATTACTCGTGGTCTATTTTGGAAAGATTTGGTTCCTTTTGTAGGGGATCATGTGGTTGTTTTGGTATCTGTTGCAGCTCTGCTGATTTTACCTTCAGGATTCAAGAGACAGCGCTTACTTGATTTGAGAACTGCAAGAAAAATCCCATGGGGTGTTTTACTGTTGATAGGAGGAGGTTTGGCCTTGGCTAGTGGTTTTACTGCAACAGGACTTGATATGTGGATAGCAGACAAGTTATTGTTTTTGGGAGAATTGGATTATTTCTTGATAGTACTTGTAATTGTTACAATTACAATGCTTACAAGCGAATTGATGAGTAACACTGCAGTAGCTGCATTGTTGTTGCCGATAATGGCCGTATTGGGTGCAACAACTGAGCTTGACCCTATTTTACTGATGGCTCCAGTTGCATTTGCTACAAGTTATGGATTTATGATGCCAGTTGGAACTCCGCCAAATGCAATTGCTATTGGAAGCGGATATGTTACCATAAAACAAATGGTTCGTTATGGATTACCTTTTGATCTTATTTGCATTCCAATAATTACTGTGATGATTGTCTTTTTGGTACCACTGGTTTGGGGACGATAACTTTTCTCTTGTTATAAAAAAAGAAAAAGAGTTAAAATTCTATCATTGTTCCTGCAGCAATTGTATATTTTTGATTTTGCTGTTCCCCGTGAATATTATACCACGAAATATTCAGATTCACTTTGTTTCTAAGGGCTGATTCTACTGTTATGTGACTTGCTTGTCGCAGTCTGTCTTGAATTGGTTTTTCTAAAATTGATGTTTTTTCTATTGATTTTTTCATATGTAATTATTAGTAGTATTGATTTAGCATTGAAAGTAAAAATTAATTTTTGATCGCTTGATCAATATTGACTAGATTGATTTTACACCTGTTTCCTCCTAACTTTCAATCTTTAGGGAATAAAATAAAAAATAATTCAAGAATTCTCTAAACTTTTGACTCCTGGTATGTGCATCGCCATGCAGTGCAATCATATCTTTTATCTTCTGCAAATTTGTTTTTTTAAATATGACTTATTGTATTGGTAAATGCAAAAACTTCAAGGCCCTAAAACCCTCTCAGATAGGACGATATGCTGCAGGACAAAAAAGATGTAATTTCTGTGAGGTCTTTTTGAACCATGATGGAAATACATGTCCCTGCTGTAATAGGCAGTTACGATGTTTACCTAGAAGTAGAAAAGGAAAAGAAAATTATCTTATTCAAATGAAACGATGATTTTTTACTAGTGTTTTAAAATAAAATGAAAAAATAATCTATTGTAGATTATCCTTCATTGTTTTTGTAAAATTCCGCCTTAACTTTGGCTGCTTCATCTGCATATGGATCTTCATGCCATTGTTCTTTATTCAAGTCTGCCCCCAATCCTGAAGGAGATGCAAATGATCCTTGTTTAGCAGCTGGTGCTAATTCTGAACCTTCTTGGAGGAAATTTTGTTGGTTAGCTGTTGCATAAACCATTATTCCTGAAATTGCAACTACTCCAACAATAATTCCTGCAATTACTATTGCTGTCGAATTTGTCATAATGTTAATTATTGATTTTTTATATTTATCAAGTAAGACTGCAGTGCAATTGTTTTGTGATTTTTTTCTAATTTTACTGTATAATGTAATTTCAATTACAGTTATTATCCAAAATATGACTGAGTCTAAAAATTTAGTTTTTATCATACTTGATAATTAACCGCGAGATATATCCCTTGAAAATAAATATGATTTACAGTTATGGATGTGATTGGATGTATGTGTGAAAAATGTGATTGTAATAATACTTCTTTGATGGTAACTTGTATCTGTGATTCTTGTTTGAAAGATTACCATAAAGCGTAATGAAACATGAAATCTGAATCTTTGAAAATCTTAGAAGGTGAGATTAATTATAAACTTGGCCGAATTGATTTTTTTAACAAGGAATTACGAGAATGGAAAAAACAAAATGATGATCTTTATGATAGGGCACAAAGACGACTTGCTAAACTAATTGATGAAACATTAAATCTTTTACAGATTATGAATCTCGAAGAACCTGAAAAATTCAAAGAATGGGAATCAATCTTTGAGAAATTACATAGAGAAAAAAATTCTAATACTTTATTATCTTAATTTTGGTTCAAGTCTTTAGGAATTCAAATTTACATTAGACTTTTTGGAATTGAAATTTTTTTCTTTGCAAATCTTATTGAAATTACCCCAACTATTGCGCCTGGAATGCTCATTGCACCTAACATTACTAGTAACGTATCGGCAAATTCTGGTAGTAACTCATACCCTGAAACTCCACTAAATATGTAAAATTGAATAAATGTCATGCCTATTAGTGGCATACTAAAAATCAAAAATACAGAACCAATCATTACACCTGCAATATTTTCCCCAAATTTGATTTTCTTTGAAATTAACACATCACTTACAATTGCTAAAATCATTGGTATTGCAAACCATGGTAAGAATATCCACAGGTGTTCTGCTGGAAGAATATTTGATGTTACATTTAGTACAATGAATACTAGAGTTACAATTGATGCTCCGCCAAACTTCCCTATTGATTTTGCAGATGACCAAAAGATTAGGACACTAAAAAATGGCATTGTGCTTGCAGCAATAATCACTGCAACATATGGATCAGGATCTAAATCCATTGTATCTCCAGTAGATATTGGTAATGTAAATTGGAAAATAAATCCTATTACAATAAACCACAATACTCCAAATGCCAAAATCAACGATGGTTTTGTTACTTTGAAATTATGGGGAACCAATCTAGCTAACCCGATCACTATTCCAGTTGATTGAATTAGAATTCCTGTAATGAGTGTGAGATGAGTTGGACTAAGTAATCCATCTATTCCAAATATTTCATGCCAATAGTAGTCTCCAGGACCTGCAATTATTTGTAATACGCTTCCAAGAATTATTAGTTTGAGACCTAGAGAAAATGATTTTTTCAAAATTTCTTTATCTCTTAGTATTATTACAGTTGAGACAATTGCACAAATCAAACCAATCCCGACTCCCGTATACAAAATTGCATGTGATGGTGTGAAAAATGACTCAGGACTACCTAACTGGTGATTTGTAATATCCCAACTACCCCCCCATGTCTGCAAAATTGAGCCTAACAGCGCTGTTATGAAAATAATTATGATAATTCTTGATACCAAGATTTACTGTGTGAAAAATTTACTTTAAGAGTTTTCCACCTCTGAATCTTTTAGATTATATTTTGGAATGAATTATTTTATAACATGTCAGAAGCTTCACTATCAAAATTAGATGATAAAGGAGTATTCACAATAATTTTTGTATCTAGTGTGGAGCGTAAAGTGGGAAAAGAAACAGTTTTTGAGGTAAATCTCACTATTGAGGAGGAATTTGATGGGATTTCTGATTTTTACACATCGCGAAAGATGATCGTAGCCAAATTCTATGAGGATGGCAAGCCAACCCAGCTAGCACAAGATATTCTAAAAGGCAAAAAACATCGCGTCAAAATTATCAAACAAAGATTTGGTAATGGTCGTGAAGATTTTGATATTGCAAAATCTTAGATTCTGTGCACTTTGATCAAACTATCCCTTAAGTGAAAATTAACCCATTTGTATTCATGCATGAATTATTTAGTCAAGTAATGTCTTCACTTGATGACTCAATCATGAAAGAATTAGAAAAAGAGATTGAGAAACTAGTGGAATAACATGGAAAATGGGCATCTTTGTGATTGTGGGCACTCTGAATCAGAGCATAATATGAAATACACAAAGAATTTTACTTTTTCAATTACTAATTGTAAAGAATGCTCCTGTGATGGATATGCCATTGAACAAAAAATTGCAATAACTCCTTGAGTATTACAAAATCGTTAGTTTTTACATTACTATACTGGTAGTTATTTTGCGTGATTCCAAAAATCGCGATTACCAAATCGGGTAGTCAAACGCAAATTTGAAGAACGGAACTCTCCATTCTTCATGAGATTGGAAGGGCCTCTTCAGCTCTTTCAATCTCGCTTTAGATAAATTAAATTTTTTTAAAAATCTTATTTCTTTGTTTTTTGCGGTTTTGAATGTGCTTTAACCATATGTCTCATTGTTCGTTGAGGATCAGTAAATTCCATTTCACATATTCTACAAATTAGAGTGGGTTCTTCCATCTTTTTTTTGAATAAATTCATGAAAATCTGCTAATTCATATCAATATGAACTATGGAATAACTTTTAGTGATTGGTGATTAACTAACAATATTGGAAAATTCTGACTCTGATAGATATGAGACAATACCAATTGAATCCAAAATCAGAGAGGGTGTTTTTCATAAAGTACTCAAAGATATAGAAACTGGACTGGCAGTTTCTTGTTCTTGTAAATGTTGGAGTAAGGGCGGAAAGGCTTGTTTTGGCATGAAAACAGTTGGTTATTCTAATTAGATAATGGTGTTTAATGTTGAATTGTATATCCTGCTCAAAACTCAAAGGTGATTATGATGTGTGGAGTAACAAAATAGTCATTGGTGCTACCTATGATTCGGACTTTCAAGATAATGAGATAATTCGTAGTATGGATGAGAAGTCCGTAATTTGTCATGACTGTGTCCAGATGATTTTAGATGAGATTACTGGGAATAGAAAATAGATTTTGTTCTTTTAACTATCCATTAATTTGGTGTTTTAGTTTAATAGACTACAATTAAGATTATCAATTTTGATTTTTAATGATCTAGTAAATATGACTTATACGACACTCATACAGTATGGGAAACATAATTTTTGTAATAATTATTGCATTTGTATTGGTAACTGTAGGTATTTTGTTCTATGTTTTAACATCCCCTATTGATAATTCATTGGATATTGTCATTACTGATTGGGCACCATATGGTTTTGTTTATGTGGCACAAGAAAAAGGATTTTTTGAAAAAAATAATCTAAATGTCAATATATCTATGTTAGATGAATCAGAATCTTTACTTTTATTTCCACATGGATTTACTGCTGATGGTAGTTTGGAGGTTTTTGCTGATATGATTAACACTGATGCAAATTTTATTGATTCTCAATTTGTTTATGCTATTGATGAGTCAGGTGATGCTGATATTGTAATATCACATCTTGATTCTATCGCTGAATTAAAAGGCAAAAGAATCGGAATTTGGGAATTTGGTGGATTTTCTCATCTTTTTCTTTTATCACTACTTGAACAAAATGGAATTAATGAAAATGATGTTTTTTTCGTAGAAATTATTCCCAAAGAAATTGTTTCTTCATTAAATGAAGGATTAATTGATGCAGGTCATACATTTAATGAAAAAAATATTCAATTGGCAAAAAAATATGGTTATAAAATTATTGCAACTGAACGTGATACTCCTGGATTAATTATAGATGGAGTGATGTTTAAAACTCAAGTAATTTTGGAACGACCTCCTTAGTTGGGTTTTTGTTATTCTCATTAGCTGGTATTGAAATCCAAAATTCAAATCAAACATTTGATGAGGGTGCGGTTTTAAATTATATGATGATTATTAGTGACCGATACAATACCTCCTATTTTATGCATGAAAATATGCACATTGATGATGCCCAATACCTATCAGAATTACTAGAATTGCAAATAGAATATAAAAAATATCTTAGCGCAGTTGAAAATCATGATTGGCAAGTAGATAATTCTATGGTTACCATAAATTCGTTAGAATTTGAGTTGGAAAAAATCCATCAAGAAATATTGTATTTAGAAACTCTTTAGATTTGCCTCTATTATTTCAAATTATAGTTTAGAAACTGTTATTACTTTATTTTGTAAAACTTGGTATTATGAAACACCTTGAAGAAAATAATACAACTTATGTTTCTCATTGGTGGAGAGCAATGTCTATGAGTGTAGCATTGTTTATTCATGCCTGGATTCCTTCTTTGCTTCCAACATATGCTTCTGATAAAATGAAATCAGAATAATTTATGATAATCCATCAATCTTCATCTTCTAGTTCTTTTGCTTTGTCATGACACTTTTTTGCCTCGTCACTCTTGCCCAAAGAATTTAGTGAATCCCCTTTACTGTTCCATGCATCAGCATCACTAGGATCAATTGTAATTGCATGCTCATACGCTAGTATGGCCTCTTCGTATTTCTTTAGGGCGTCTAGTGAGTTACCTTTACTGTTCCATGCATCAGCATCACTAGGATCAATTGTAATTGCATGCTCATACGATGTTATAGATTCCTCATACTTTCCAAGATAGTACAACGCAAGACCTTTGTTGTTCCATACAATTGGATTATTTGGATCAATTTTGATTGATTCATCATAACATTTGATTGCCTCGTCATATTTGCCAAGAAAGTACAATGCACTACCCTTGTTACGCCATCCCCACGCATCATTAGAATCAAAACCTCCTCCTCTTTGTACACCTTGAAAAATATCTTGATTGGAATACTGCCCATTAACACCAGCATGACCATACGAATTGTAGAGTTGTCTTTTTTTGGAATCTGATAGTACTGCATATGCTTCTGAAATTTCTTTGAAATGTTCTTGAGTATCTTCATGTTGATTACGATCAGGATGAAATTTTAATGCTAATTTTCTATACTGTCTTTTTAATTCATCAATTGATGCTGATTTTGTAACTCCTAAAACTTCATAATAATCTCGTTTTACAGACATGAATCATACGTTTTTGATAATTATTGTATAAATGGTTCAATTAGAAATTTTGATTATTTTACAACCATGTACTGTAATGGGTATGATCTGCTTACGGTGAGCATGATCTCATTCATAACCTCTTACTTCTTAACTATATTATGAAAAATGGGGTTGGCATTTCTGCACTGTTACTCCTATCTGCAATCATTATTTTTTCAGGAATTAATCAAGAGGCATTTGGAATGTCTGTTGAGAATAAATTATTATTAAATCAGGGACTAGATGAAATTCAAAGCCACATTAATGCCTCAAAAGATCTTTTTGAGCAAGGACATTTTCTAATGGCAATTAGTCATCTTGGACATCCAATTGAAGAGGTGTATGACACATTACCTCTTTCACATATTACTAACAAAAATTTTGTAGATAAATTAGAATTGTCTTTGTTTATTCTCAAAAATACATCTCCTGATATTTTATCTGAGGATTACTTTTCCCAATTACTAGTAATTGAAAATACATTACAAGAAGGAAAGAACATTGTTTTTTCTAATAATTTGGACTCTTCGCTGATATCTCTGCAAACTGCAGTATATCTTTTGGATTTGGCTAAAGTGGAATATTCCGAAGGAATGAATCAAGGTGGTACACTTGCTAATAATATTGAAATTCAAGATAGTTATGCATTTACTGAAAAAGCATACATCATAATACAGAATTTAGAGTCTGTACACCAAAAAAATGAGATTTTTGAAAAGCACTTTACTGATTTAGATGTAGCATATGATAATGCTGAATCATCAGAAATAGTTGGTGCTATAATTGATGAAATAATTTTAGAAATTAATCAAGTAGAAATCCAATCATCTGATTCTATTTTACCTGAATTAGATACCTCTGAAATCCCTGAATGGATAAAAAATATTGCATTATGGTGGGCAACAGGTCAGGTAAATGATGGAGAATTTATCCAAGCTATTGAATTTTTAATTAATCAAGGAACAATTACTGTAAGTAACAAATAATTTTTAATTTCAGTAGAGTAAAAATAAGCAGTATTTTGTTCGTGTATTATGAATATCACTCGAGATAAAATTACTCCTGGGATTACTGTGCAAATAGTGCAAAAAGCAGATCAGCGTTCAGGAAAATTAACTCAAGGGATAGTGAAGAGAATTCTTACATCAAGTAACTTTCATCCTCATGGGATCAAGGTGCAACTAGAGGATGGTAAGGTTGGTAGAATTCAAAATATTGTGTAACTTGTTTCTTTGACAATTATATTGAAAGACTGTGAATATTTCTTATCCGTGCAGCGTATCAAGGATATGTTCACTACAACAACTAGACTTGATTAGTTTGGGTTTGAGTTGCAATTGATCATGATATCGAACAGTTTGCATGTTTAGGTGTGAGGGGTTAATCACCTTCATGCTGATTTACTATCTTCATTGAGAATAAAGTCTATAACTTTAAGTTCATAAATTCATGGGTGTGGATATGAAAGTAAAACCTATTCTTAAAAAAATATTTGAGATGGTTACTTTTGATAATAAAATTGAGGAATCCCCTAAAGAGAAATCTAAATGGTATTGGGGATAAAAAATGAAAAAAGAAAAGAAAACAGAAAAGAAACAGGAATTAAAGTCAAATCAGCTTGGGTGTCATTGGCATTGTGCTTGTGAATATTGTATGGCTGAAAGAGATGAAGGATCTTAAATGACCAATACAGATGGAATAAAAAAAATTGGTATAATGCTTTTGGGCATTGCATTGGGGGCTGGTGCTGGAGAATTATCTCAATACATCATATGGAGTGTTGGTGATTTTGCAGTTCCATATTGTGCAGCAAATGCTCCTGCAGAATGGCATGAAACTTGTTTAAAGAATTTGGGAAATTATAATGAGTTCAAACCATACTTTCAGATAGTTGGAGTAATTATTGGTGTATCTGTATCAATTACAGCTGTAAAAAAAATATTTGATTAAAAAAAGAATTATTTGAGTAAATTAGATAAAATCACGATGGCAGATTATGATCCTGATGGCAGAATTTTGATTTGTAGGGTAAAACAGCTAGAGCAAATCCCTACCGTATGTCACAATTGTAATGGTGATGACTTGTTACAGATAATGGAGCATGTGGATGGTGGTAGCTGGATATGCATGACTTGTAATTTTCTAAACTCGTATGAACCATCTATGAAATTAACTAAAACAAATTTTCCTATCACTATGGTTAATCTTGGGGTTGATGAAATTGTCTATGTGGATGGTTGGGATTTTGAAAACTAACATCTTTGTGTAATTCAGAATTAAATTTTTACTTGTAAAGATATTGGGCGCTGATGAAATTGTTTTAGAATTAGATTTATCTTCTCCATTAATGTGATAACCTTTGGATACTGTACATTGGAAATCAAATCATTTTTGATTATACTCAGATAGTGTCGTAGTTTTCTTACTTGTCGTAGTTTCTTTGATTTTGACGCATCCCAATTTTTTATATCACTCAAATTTGCTGAAATATCGCACAGCTTGATTAGTTTTGCATTTGATGATGATAGTTTGAGCTGTTTTACGTATACTATCTCTCTTTTTTTCCTTGTGAGTGACATATCTTTTGATAATGATAAAACTAAAACTGCAATTTCACTTTCAAATTGACGAAATAAATCCTCAAAACTAGTTTCAGTATCCTCTATGGTATCATGTAGCCAACCTGCACAAAGTATTGCCTCATCAACTACTCCTAGACTTTTGAGCCTACCTACCACATCTTCAAGATGTTTTGAATATGTTGTAACGCCATCTTTTCTTAATTGTCCTGAATGTTTTTGTTTTGCAAGTAACTCTGCACTTTTTATGATGTCCATATGATGTCTTGGAATTTTATCTGTAAATAGATTCTAAACTCTTACTTTTAGTGCAAAATTCCCACATTGTGGGCATCTATGTTTTTTCAAATATTCTGAATGAGTTTCCATACGCTTTTTAGAATACGTAAATTGTTTACCACAGTCTGCACATTCACCTGGTGAATCTCCTTCCATAGGTTGATTGTGAAAATACTAGTACAAATAATTTTGTAATTGGAGAAAATTATCACTCAATTAGTATTGCTGGCTTGAATGGTCTTGCATGGCGTGCTTTGCCTTTTGGATCATAAATGTCCGTATCTGATGCAGAATACACTGTAATCTCTACTCCGAATTCTTTCTTACCTATACTTGCTAGTTCAGCAGAGAGGAATTCTTTCTCATCAAAGGAATCAGATTCTAACTTCATCTGCTTAATCTCTTCAGATTCTGAATGCAAGTCTTTAATCACTTTTTGAATGTAATCAGGCATTTTTTTAGCATCAGTGGTTTCAGGGTCAGCAATTAGTTCTTTCATGACAACACCCATGTTGTTTTGTCCACCTACCATTATCCCAAGCACTTTACGATACACTTTAGATTTCATGGAATCCGAATTCACATAGAGTGTAATTTTCTTTGGAGTAATTTTTGTAACTTTGAGAATATTTGTAATATCATCTATGGTTCCTTTTAGTAAATTCTCTGATTGAATTGCAGTAGCATCAACGTTCTCTTTAGAGTATGCAGGCCAATCTGATTTTGAAACAGAATCTGTATTGCCCAGTTGTTGCCACATTTCCTCAGCTATGTGAGGTGCAAATGGAGACAACATTGCAACACGAGCTGCATTAATTTTGTATAGTATTCCTGAAATATTTTCTCTGCCTTTTGCTTGTACTCTTTTGTGATACCAACTCAAGTCTGATTCAAATGAGAATAGTATATCGTGCAATCCTTCTCGTAATCTCATTTTTTCAATAGATTCTGTAACTTGTGCAATCATGTTTTGGGATTTTGATAGAATCCATCTGTCTTCTGCTTCTGTGCCTGATATCGGATCATTTTTGAGCCTAGAACACTCTTCCAATAACGACTCAAGCTTGCTTTGAATTCCAATAACTGACTCCATGTTAAAATCAGCATCTTGAAGTAATTCTGCAGATGAAATAATTGCTAGTCGAATCGGATCAGCACCATGTTCCCTAATTGCAGAACGAAGTGGAATAATATTTCCCATACTCTTTGACATTTTAGCACCATCCATCATGACACTACCATTGACAACAATTTCTTGTGGCCATAATTTTTTCTCAAAGATTGCAACATGGTTTAAGACAAAAAATGATAAATGGTTTTGAACTAAATCTCGTCCTGAATGTCTTGAATCAACTGGATAAAAGTATGTGAATTCTTTTTTCATTGTTTCAATGATGTCATTAGACAGCTTGGATGTACTAGCAGCTGATTCCACATCTCCCTTATCAAGTAAAATGTAATCAAATAATTCATGTGTTAGATTCTCTGGAGTTACAGTTCCATCATTTACAAATCGTGATATAGTATAGTATGCCATATAGATGACACTATCAGATAGCGATTCTACAATCCAATCTTTATCCCATGGGAGTTTTGTACCTAACCCTTGCTGTCTTGCACAAGCTCGCTCATGTAACCAATCAATTACTTCTTTGAATTCTGTTTTGATGTTACTTGGTAGAATATTCATCTCATCAAAACAATTGCGAGCTTGCTCTTTCCATGTTTCATCTCCGTAATTCAAAAACCATTGATTATTCAAAATTTTAACAACACATTCAGCACCACAACGACAATTCACTGGTGCATTTTCAAGGACTGGGAATTTTTCTAAATGTTTATTCTCAGCCAACCATGCTCGCACTTTATCTCGACCAAACTGCACCTTTTCGTTATTAAAATCCCCACATGCTTCATTTAATTTTCCATCAGTAAACTCTTTGAGGTACAATTCTTTTGTGGCTTCTTCTAATTTTTCATCTGACTGATCAGTCACACCCAATTTCTCACAAATTTGTTTTGCTGGGAATTTCTCATATCCTTCAGTTACAATAATTGAGATGGGCTCGATTTTTACAGCTAATTCATGACCTTTAACCTTCAAATCCATGAGTGCTTGGTAGTCTTTTGGTGCGTGGCCAGGCACAGACATTACTAATCCCGTACCCATTCCAGGCTCTACGAAATCAGCTGGAAGAATCGGAATATCTCGCCCATCATGGGTTTTGGCATATTTTCCTATAATCTCAGTTCCTGCAATATCACCATCAACTGTAATTTCTTTATCAAAGAATTCTAGCTTGTATGCACACTCTTTTGATACAATCCATTTCTGCCTATCCACTGTTAATTTTTTGTAAATTGTATTTGGATTAACCCAGAGATTTGTAATTCCAAATATTGTTTCAGGACGTAACGTTGTAACTGGGAAAATATATTCACCAAAGACAAACTTTACCAAGAAATTCTTATCATCAATTTTTGGTTCAACATCACCCATTGTATCATGTTGTGATACTGGATTGCTATCCTTAGGACACCAACCAACTGGATGAGAACCTTGGATAATTTTTCCATTTTCTTTTAGTGTATTAATTTGCCATTCGATAAATTTCTGATAACCGGGAACTATAGTTGTAAACTCTCGTCTCCAATCAATGGAGTAACCCATCTCTATCATGCCAGACTTTATCTCTTCATGGAAATAATCTGCAATTTTTATTGGTTCAACAAATGTTTTGATTGCATCTTCGGGAACTTTGTATACGTTTCTTAATCCATCAAGAATTTCTTTCTCACCATTTTGAATTCGTCGTGCCATCCCAAGTACAGGAGTTCCTGTATAATGGAATCCCATTGGAAATAATACATTGTATCCTTGCATTCGATAGAACCTTGCATGAACATCAGCTAGTGTGTATGTTCTACCATGTCCAATGTGTTGTGGAGAATTTGGATATGGATAAGCTACTGTAATGAATTTTTTTGGTTTCTCATTTGGATTTGTTTCAAAGTCTTTTGACTCTGACCATTGTTTTCGCCATTTAGTTTCTATTTCATTCCAGTTAATTGTCATAATATCATCCTAAAATCATTGATTTTGCTTTGGCTATTGCCTGCTCTTTTTTAGATGTGTCTTTTCCTCCACCTTGTGCAAATTTAGCATCACCACCACCAGAACCTCCCAATATGGTTGAGATTTCACGTGCAATTGAGCCTGCATCAACGCCTGATTTCGTACCTGCAAATATCATTACTCTGATTGTTGGTCCTGCATCAAATATTCCACAATAAGCTGCAGTCTCATCTTTGGATACTAATTTTTTTCCAAAGTTTTGATGGAAATAATCATCATAGGAATCGTCTGCTGAAAAACACAATTTGTTACTCACTGAAATTTTTCCAATGTTTCCAGAATTTCCAGCTAGAACTTCATCTAGTAAAATTGGAATAAGATCACGTGCTTTTTGTTTATTTTCTTCTCTATTCTTTTCTTTGATTTCTTTTTGGGCTGACTCTTCAGCGTTTTTAGCTTGTAGTACTTTTTGTTGCTCAACATAAGCTGCGGCAGTTGGTCCTGAAACAAACTCTAGTCTAACCACTCCATCTTGAATTCGTTTTGTCTTTGTAATTTTGATTAATTCTATATCGCCTGTACTTTTGACATGTGTACCACCACAAGCCTCAATATCTTTATCAGAAATTGATACTATCCTTACTGATTTTACTGGTACTACACCGCCTTGATAAATTCTAAATCCATATTTTTGTTCTGCAGTTCCTCTATCATAGTAGTCAATTGATACTGGAATGTTTTCTTTTACCATTTGATTTGCTGCATCTTCAATCTGTTGTACTTGGGAATCAGATAATGATGAATGATGTGTAATGTCTAGTCTTGCATGATCATCGTCTTTGAATGCAGAGTGCTGCCAAATCCATGAACCGAGAATTTTTCTTGATGATGTGTTTAGTACGTGAGTGCTTGTGTGGTTTTTAGTTATGTTTGAACGTCTTGTTGCATCTACGACACATGATACTGTGTCACCTTCCTTTGGTGTATCTCCTTCAAGCTCATGCAAAATGATTCCCCCATGTTTGTTTACATCAATTACTTTACTTCCTGCGATACTACCATAGTCAGGTTCCTGTCCTCCACCTCGTGCGTAAAATGATGTTTTATTAAGCACAACACCTTGCTCAAAGACTTTGAGCACTCTAGCTTCAAACTCCATTGGGTCATCTTTGTAAAATAGCATTTCAGTTTCTGCGATATCGTCTAACTCTAATTGCTCCATTGGTTTTTTCTTATCTGACTGGTGCAAATCAGAGAGTTTTGCATAAAATGATGAGGGAATTTCAGAAATTGCATCAACTTCTTTGAGATATTCAGGTGTAATTCCATCTGACTCGTAGAGAGTAATTAGTTCATCAACTGAAGGGACTCCTTTACCTCGAATCTTTTCAGCCTTTTTCTTCATGTGTATTTTTGATTCCTCATACCTTCCTGATTCAATTCTTAGAATTTCTTTAACATCTTTTCTTTTCTCATCAAGTTCAGGATACGTATCTTTGAGATAGTCAATGTGAGTATCTATCAATTCATCAATGTCTAGCTTTAATCCTAGTCGAGTAATGGTTCCATTGATTCGTCGCAACATCATTCTCAAATTGTATCCTCCCCCAACATTGCTTGGCAGTGCACCATCAGTGATTGCAAATATCAAAGTTCTCAAATGGTCTGCAATTTGATAAATTCCTTCTAGTGGTGTAATCATGTTTGTTAATTGTGAATCAGTAACTCCTGCAGTCTTAATTGCGTGACGTCTCACATCATTCAAGTCATCAAAGTTGTCAATGACTCGAGCAATTTCTGTAAAGTATTTTCTCAATACATCTGAATCAGAATCTATTCCAACTTTTTCAAATAACATTTGGTTAATTGGACCAAAGCAGCAATCATAAGCTGTTGGTGTACCTTTTGTTATCCATGCAAATCTCTCCAATCCTGCACCCATGTCTATTACTCTCTGGTCAAGTGTGCTATGCTGACCTAATTCACCTTGAAATTCAGTAAACACTGCATTACCAATCTCTAATCCTTGCACAAAATACTCTAAAGATGGACCAAATGAACCGCCACCAGCCCAAACATCTTCTACAAAAACTACTTCCTCTTTTTTAATTCCAAATTGATCAGTTAGTAATCTATAATCCAAATCAACACATTCATCTTTCCAGTATCCTCCTAAATCGGGAACACTGTGTTGTCCTATCATACAAAAAGATGAAAAATGTCTACCTGTCACTCCAACATTTTCTAAATCCTTGAAACGCAAACATGTTTGTGGTACTACTAGCTTGTTTGCAGGAAACTCAAAGACTACCTTACTTCCCATTATTCTTTGAAAATCAACAATGGATGCAATTGTAAAATACAAATCATCACGCCATCTACACACTACTGGATATCTACTCACTGATTTATGATCATTTTTTACAAAAAATTCTTCTACTTGCTTCCAAGCTTGAGTATAGTCAAATCTTTTGTTAGTTGGAGGGTCTCCAATGAATGAATACGTGTCTAGTCCATCATCAGGACACAAATCTCTATTAGCATTTAGTGTCCAAAAGAATCTGCCACACTTTGTGCATGATTTTCTGGTAAATCCTTTATCTTGGAATAGTTTGACATTGTAATACTTGTCAGGTTCTTCTGAGAATTTTTTTAGAATCTGATTTTTGTCCAACGCTGAGTTGACTCTAATTCCCTGATATTAAGAATTACCGTCACAAATTAGAAATAATTATTCTAGATTTTTTGGCAGAGTAATTGTAAAGACAGTTGGAGGCGATGTTACTGTAACTTTTCCTCTATGGGATTCAACAATGGATTTTACACTTGGAAGACCTAGTCCTGTTCCAGTAAGTTTTGTGGTAAATAGAGGCTCAAATATGTGAGAAATATCTTTTCTCAAAATTCCTTTTCCTGAATCTTTGACTTTGATTACTATCTGCTCATAATTTTCTTCACAAGAAATCTCAATAGTACCATCTTCATCAATTGCATGAATTGCATTGTGAATCAAATTGTTAATTGCTATTGCTAGTTGTTTTTTATCACAAAATATCTCTATTTCATTTTCTGGAAGAATTAGTTTAACTGTCTCAGGAATTATGATGGAATCTTTGGATTCAGAAATAATTTCAGATATTTTTGATTTTGACATTGTTTTTGGTTGCTCTTTGACAAAATCTAAGACTGTATCGATTTGATGAGTCATTCTACCTATAGAACGATCAACTCTATCAAATCCTTCTTGTTTTTTCTCATCTGCACCATATACGAACTTTAAATTCTCTAATGCTATTTTTATGATAGATAGTGGATTTCTCAAATCATGGGCAAGACGAGAAGCCATTTCCCCTACAGTAATTAATTTTCTATCTTTTTGTTTTTGCTCTCTAAGCTTGTATTTCTCAAAAACAAAAATCAATAATGCTGCAATACTGGCCAGATACAAAATAAACATTTGTGTAAAAAATCTCTCTTCTGCTAAAATCACATTCATTTTTTCTTGAGTGAATTCATCAGAATCAAATAATGCATTTAATTTTTCTGCAGTTTGACTTTGTACTGTATTCATTACAAAAAAATGTCCACTAATTACAAAGCTGACAGATATCACTATGAGTAAAATTCGTTTATTTTCTTTAATGGCTTTATTCAACTATCTCACAATTCATCCAAATATTCCCTTGTTAAGTTTCTTTGATCGTTTAATTTGAATAATATGCACATGATTTTCTTTAAAATTAGATAATACAAAAAAATTCCAATAAATGATAGATTAAATAGAATATCTATCTCAAATTAAATCATGTTTGGGAAAAAACCAGAACTCAAAGAAGGAGTAAATATTTTCTCTACTAAAAAAAATGGAGACTTTCTTGACTTTATCTTTGGGACAGTTACAGGCATTGAAGGTAACAAAGTGGGAGTTAATGGAATTATTATTAATCCAGTCGGCCTCAAAAACAAACTTGCTCAAGGAAAGACTGGTGAGCGTTCAAGAGAAATTTTAGAGAATCCCACTCCTGATAATGTTGTATTATCTTTAGTGTATAGAGTGGAGCATGAAAATTTTGCAGAAGTAATTGATCTTGATAAAGACAAATGCGATCTTATTCCACCACAAGTTTATGGAATGCTTGATGGGTGGATTAGAGAATCAATTCCTGAACTAATCAATGCAGTTTTGTCATTACCTTTAGGTGATGAAAGAGATGAGGCAAAACGAGTTTTAAAACACAGACAGGAGACACTTACTGACAAACATCTCAAAAGAACACTTTATTCTGTTTGTAGAAGTTTGAAAATTCTAAACTAAAATTTCAAAATTAGGCATAAATTCTCCATAGTTTTATATTATGCTGCAGGAAAAAATCGATACAATGGAATATGTTTACGCTGCTTTACTTCTTCACAAGCTAGGAAAAGACGTTGATGAGGCAAACCTCAGTTCAGTTGTTAAAGCATCTGGCGCTGAAGTTAATGAAGCCCAAGTTAAATCTCTAGTAGCAGCATTAGCCGATGTAAATATTGATGATGCAGTTAAAGCCGCACCTG
>Ga0257123_1000303_pt1 | contig 41997 bp, 47 predicted proteins | sample SI106_135metaG_FD_190185 | JGI IMG/M metagenome (GOLD analysis project Ga0257123, IMG submission 190185) | Marine microbial communities from Saanich Inlet, British Columbia, Canada - SI106_135 | ecosystem: Environmental > Aquatic > Marine > Inlet | place: Canada: British Columbia | collected...
TTCCTTTCTCATCTGCATAACTCCAAATAGCTTCTTTAACACTCTCTTGTGTAAAATCACTTTCATCAACACTTTCCAGCAGTCTTGCAACTTCTCTCAAGTGCTCTACAGAAACTTTTAAATCACTGTCTTGCTTCCACAAAAGATTTTTCCTGTCATATTCTGGATTTCTAAAATAATAATCTATTTCTCCGTCTTCTGACATTTGCTTCATATCACCAAAAACATTCATTCGCTCTGAAATTATCGGAATGATTTTTCTTAAAATTGTATCGCTATACTCACTCATATTTGAAATACTTTCTGGTAGATTTTTCTTAACATTTTCAAAAATCTCATCTTCTGGCATCTTTTTTATGTATTCCCTATTGAACCAATTAAGTTTTTCTATATCAAATATAGCTCCTCCTTTTTGTATATTTTCAAGCTTAAACTCAGCTATTAATTCGTCCAAAGTGAATAATTCCCTATCTGTACCTGGATTCCAGCCCAATAGAGCCATATAATTGATTAAAGCGCTAGAAATATAGCCTTTTTCACTATATTCGCTTATTGAAGTACTATTCCTCCGTTTGGACATTTTAGACCTATCTGGGGCCAAAATGAGCGGAATATGGGCATATTTAGGGCGCTCTAACCCTAAAGCTTCTTGTATGAGGATTTGACGTGGAGTATTAGAAATATGGTCTTCTCCACGGATAATATGACTTATGGCCATCTCATGGTCATCCACCACCACAGCTAAGTGATATAACGGATCATCTATACTTCTAGCTATTACAAAATCACCAAGCTCTGTAGTATCAAACTCTATTTTCCCACGTATCATATCTTCAAATTCAACTTTCTTACCTTTATTTTTAAGACGCACCACTTCAACCTCTTTCCCTTCTTTTGCCTTACTCTCTTCTTTTGAGATATACGCTGTGCCGCCATCAAGCATTTGCTGAATGTATTTTTTATAAATATCTGTACGTTCTGATTGTCTATATAGCTCATCTTCTTTTAAGCCAAGCCATTTAAGACCATTGAATATATCACTTTCAGACTCTTTTGTACTTCTTTCTTTATCAGTATCTTCAATACGTACCACAAACTTTCCATTATTCTGCTTCGCAAATAAATAACTAAAAAGCGCAGTCCTAGCAGTGCCAATATGCAAATCCCCCGTCGGCGACGGAGCTATTCGTGTTCGTATTTCTTTTAAATTATTTTCACTCATGTTACCTTTCTTCACTTGATTTGTTTATATAATATAACCAGTGTAACATATCCATATGTCAAAAAATATATTTACAAAACCAAATATCTTTATCGTTGTAGGTCCACCAGGTTCTGGTAAAGAGACACAAGCAGATAAACTAGAAGAATTCCTACTAAAAGACAATCCCTCTCTTAAAGTTATACGCAATGATAACGGAACATTATTAAGAGAAGCTATAGAAAATCCTTCTTATACAGAACATATGCGAGGCAAAATTAAAGAAAGCGTTCTTATTAAAGGAGAATCTGTACCTGGTGCAATCGCGACAGACATGATGGTGCAAACATTATTTAAAAAGAATGATGGTAAAAGCCATATAATATTTGAAGGGATACTTCGTAAGGAAAACGAATTACTAAAATATAATGAACTTATGCATTATGTTATGCCAGAAAGCCATAGATATTTTATACGCCTAGGTGCCTCAGATGGTGTTCTTGAACAAAGACTTTTAAGTCGTAAAGGAAAAGACGGATTAAAAAGACCTGACGATAATCATGAAGTTATAAAAAATAGAATTAACGTATATCGTATAAAGACAGACTTAGTCGCTGAAGCTCTAAAAGACAATCCAGATTATATATTCCTACACATAGATGCCACACCAGCCATAGAGAAAGTTCACAAAAACATAGTAGAAGCTATTACTCTTCGTGCTTAAGTGCGGTCGCTATGATCCCCTCTGCTATCTTGCGAGCTGCATCTGGCCGAGCAAATTCTTTTGTAGCATCTTTCATTTTCTTTGTAAGTTCTTTATCACTTAAAAGTCTGTCTATTTCAGAGGCGAGTAAGTTCGGTGTAAAATTCTTTTCTTCTATAACTACCGCTGCCCCACTACGCGCATATGTAAATGCATTTTTTCTTTGATGGTCTCCATTAGAATCTGCAATAGGAACTATGATACTAGGAAGTCCCCAGATAGCGATCTCAAAAATAGCTGAAGCTCCACCACGAGACACTACTAAATTTGATGCTCCACCCGACATACGCATAGCAAGAGTATTTAGAAAACCAAATGGTTTATATCTATGCCCATATTGTGTACCTTCTAGTATTACACGAGCTGTTGATTTTATTTCTTCAAAATTCTTTTTACCTGTTTGGTGAATTATTTGATATTTCTCTACAAGCTTAGGAAGAGCCTCCATGACTGTATCGTTTATTCTTTTTGCGCCTTGTGAACCACCGAGTATTAAAAGAGTTGGTATCTCCTTTTCAAGCTTAAGGTACTCGTGCGCACCTTCATTTGCTAAAGTGAACAATTCTTTTCTGACTGGATTACCTGTAAAAGCCACTTTTCCTTTTTCAAAATAAGTAATAGCTTCTGGGTATGATACTGCAATCTTGCGAGCAAACTTACCTGCCCATTTGTTTACCCTTCCAGGTACAGCATCAGACTCATGGATTATTACGGGGATACGTAAGATTTTTGCAGCAAATACAGTCGGAAAGCTTGCGTACCCACCTTTACTAAACACTACATCAGGATAGATTGTAAAAAGTTGTAGTGTTGCTTTTATTACGCCAATACCTGTTTTAAATTTATCTATAAGATTCCAAATAGAGAAATATCTTCGTACTTTCCCTGCAGGGCTTTTTTTAAATATTATATTGTTTTCATAAAGTGCTCGGGCGTCATACTTTTCAGGCGCAATATAATAAAGCTGCGGGGTAAGCAGTTTTTGTTCTTTTGCTATATTATTTATTTCTTCGGCAACAGCGATTATAGGATAAAAATGTCCTCCTGTTCCTCCACCTGTAAATACAATTTTCATAATGTTTTTTAACGCGGGATAAGGTCGTTCCTCGTGTAGCGAAGCGGAAAGAGGTGCGACCTTGAGGAGCGTTATGTTTTTTTAAATTTTGATATGTTTAGCACAATTCCAATCTCAGCAAGTGCAAAGAGTAACGCACTTCCGCCATGACTTATAAACAGTAGCGGGAGTCCAGTCAATGGCATGACCCCAAGCATTGCTCCTATATTTATAAACGATTGTGACACTATAAGTATAACAATTCCTACGACCACCAGTCCACTGAAGTTATCAGGGGCTTTTGTTGCGATCTTGAGTCCTCTAAACGCAAGAAATAAGAATAGTGTAAGTATTATAGCACTGCCTATAAAACCAAACTCTTCTGCCGCAACTGCAAATATAGAATCCCCTACTGGCTCTGGTAAATATTGAAATTTCTGTACGCTCTGACCAAAACCTCTTCCAAATATTTCTCCAGAACCTATAGCAATAAGTGACTGTTTGATCTGCCAACCAGAACCAAGAGCGTCACTTGCTGGATTTATAAATGTTAAAATTCTATCTTTTACATATGGTTGAATATATGCAAGCACTGTAAGTGCAATTCCTGCAAAACCTCCTAATGCAAATATATCACGCCAACGAGCACCAGCGGCTATGAACATCGCTATCCCTGTAGCCAATATTACAAGAAGTGTGCCAGTGTCAGGCTGTGACAAAAGTATCCCACCAGTAATGGCAAGCAAAACAATAAACGGAATAATCCCATGCCCTACAGTATGTAGTTTATCTTTTGCATTAGTAAGCCACGCAGCAAAATAAATTACAAAACCAATCTTGAGCATTTCAGCAGGCTGGAAAGTTACAAAACCAAAATCAAGCCAACGCTGAGCACCACCTGAAGACACACCAAGCCCTGGAACAAACACAAGAAGTGTTGCAATAGCTGATGCTATAAATATATAAAATGCATACTTTCTCCAAAATGTGTATTTGATTTGTGTTGTTATAAGAAGAGCTATAGCACCTAAGAAGATACCTAAGAAGAATTGGCTAAAAGCAACAGAAGAAAACCGCGCGCCGTCTCGTGCCAAAAGCCCAAGTGAAGCAGAAGTAAAAATAAAAAACCCTGCTACAACTAGGATAATAACTGTTATTAAAAATGGCCTGTCAATTTTCTTGAGCATTAAATTATTATATCAAAAAAACCGCTCTTAAGCGGATTTTTATAATATTTACTATTTAAATTAATTTTTAGTACAGCCAACTTCAGATATTTGAGCAGTACAGCTACGCTGAGAACTCTCATAGTTCCAAATACGACAAGTCCCTCCTCTATATCTAGTATTACATGTTGATCTTACCGAAACTGAATAGTAACAAATCTCTGGCGATATATTGCTTCTCGTATGGATACTACCTGAACACGGACAATTAGTAAAATTAGTGCTAGAAAAATTCCCATTTTTTGACCACCCAGAAGGACAAGATGTTCCTGAGAAATAGCATGCACTTTGACCGGTCACCCAACTACCACCTATATCGACACAAGCAGTATAGTTAAGGTCTACCGTTGCAACAGCTTCTCCACTTACTAGAGATACCCATTGTGTTCCATTGTGCCCTTCAAAATCAGTTCCAGTCCAGCGAATAGCGCCTGCAACCTCATCGTTAGTATTGCCAATTTTTAAACCACCTGTCGTTTTAACATTTCCAGATACATCCAACGCTTCTGTTGGCGTCACTACCCCAACTCCAACATTCCCTTGGAAATACCCTCCGCCAAATACTGACAGACCGTCAAGCGACAGTCCGCCGTTTTTTACTTGATCTGTTGCCCCAACATGAACAGGCGTAGAAGTATTACCTCCTGTTGGTGCTTGTGTCGGCCCAGTCCATGCAGCGAAAAGGTAGTTTACACCGAGAGCTAGAGTTAATACTACTAGTAGGATTATTGTTTTGGTGATGGTTTTTTGCATTATTTATATAATATGCTATCGAACTAATATATAAATACCATCGTAAGTATAATGTCCTCTTGCGTAATAATAATGTGATGTTCCACCAGAACATGCAGACTGGTTTTCCCATCTTTCATTTCCATATCCAGACCTGAGACCTGAACTACCCCAACACCCACTACTATATGGCCTATTACCAATTTCAATTCTGTTTTTCATATTTGATGTCTGGATATTTGTTTTAATATATCCAGATAGCCAATAACCAGTACCGGGAGGAGCTGGTGTTTGTTCACTTAAACTGCCAGTCACTCCTGATAAAGTGTAAGAACCTGAAAAGAGGTCTTTAAAAGGCATACTTGATGGAAGTGGAACATTTAATTGATTGCTAGGCTGGTAAAACAAAGCTTCAGTCGCATCTAATATATTGAAAGCTTGTGACTTGAAATCAACATTACCAGACAAATCATTTGGTAATGTTCCAAAAATTGAATTTGTTGTCCATTTATTACTATTCCATGCCCAATTAGAATTATCATTAAAAATTCCTGCCACTAATGTCCATCCCCCACCGTCAGTTGTCATATCACAATATACATCAAATTGACCTGTCCCATTTGGATCAATAGAATAAATTCCGTCTCCTGATGACATTCCATAATCCATAACACTCTTACAAGATGTCGGGATTATAGGACAATCCTCTCTAACGGTTAACCATGTAGAATATATAGCATTACAATACTCCATACAACCAGTTGTTTGGTCATAACGCATAACCCCTCCTTTAGATGAATCACATGTACTATTATCATAGCCTATTTTTATATTGCCATTAACTTCCAATTTCTCGGAAGGACTAGTCGTCCCAATCCCAACATTACCAGATATATCTATAATAAAATCATCACTCGCATTTATACAAGGAGGGGTAGAACAGTTTGTGTCGTTATTAGTATCAATATGTAGCTTTCCTTCAGGAATAACTGTCCCAACCCCCACATTACCCTGAAAGTACCCACCTCCAAATACTGAGAGTCCGTCTAGTGAAAGTCCTCCATTCTTTACTTGGTCTGTCGTCCCAACATGAATTGGTGTAGAAGTATTACCTCCTGTTGGTGCTTGAGTAGGCCCAGTCCATGCAGCGAAAAGGTAGTTTACACCGAGTGCGGCGGTTAAGAGAATTGCTAGGATTATTATTTTTGTAATAGTTTTTTGCATTTACTTATATAATACACTGGTTTTATATATTTTTTAGATAAAACTGTGGATAGAGATTATCCAATAAGAGCAATCGAAACACCGATAATAGCAACAACTACACTTATAATCCAATATCGCATTGTTACCTTGTATGCTGGCCAACCAACTGCTTCAAAGTTGTGATGAAGAGGCGCAACTTGAAATACCTTCTTACCACCCCTAAACTTTTTTGAAGCAAGCTGTATAACAACAGAAAGGACAGTAACAACAAGTGGAAGGGCTATTATAGGAAGCACTGCTACACCATGTCCACCACCTAAGGAGTCCGTCATAAACGCGACGACAGTTAAGGTAATAGTAAGTCCCATCATCCCAGTCTCCGACATATAAAATCTGGCAGGTGGAATATTAAACCATAAGAATGCGAGTATCCCTCCGACGATAAGTGCACAAAATGCAGCCAAATTAATCTGTTGTTGGTAAAACGCAATTCCAGCATATGCTGTAAACATTGCCGCAAACACTCCACCTGAGAGCCCGTCTAGCCCGTCTATTACTCCGCCAGCATAGACTGCAAGAGTTACAAATACAAAAAACGGAATAAACCAAAGACCAATATTAATATCTTCTATAAACGGAAATCCGACTGACGAAACCCCGAGCTTTGCAAAAAACCACCATGCGACAAAAAGTGATATAAGTCCGACAACGAACAAACGTTTTTTTGAAGAAAGACCGCCAGCTTTTCTTGCACTGTTTCCTCTTACTTCCATTATGTCATCTATCATTCCAACCAATGACCCAACCATAAGAGTAAACAGTGGAATCCATGTCTGATCTCTACTTAAAAAGTCTAGTTTAGTTGTAACATCGGTTGGGAATACTTTAGAAATAAGATATATTAAAATAATAGTAATAAAAGCACTTCCCCACACCACGATACCACCCATTCTGGGTGTCTTTTTTTCTTCGTCATTATGTAGACGTTGTGAGATCTCTGCTGATCTACCATCTGTCGCAACTCTAACATTGTTCTTCTTCCATGCTTTATGTTTATACAGATAATGAGTTACAGCAGGGGTAATAAGCATACCAACGATGAATGCGGCAGATGAGGCTGTGAATATCTTTACGATGTCTATAATCATTTGTCTAGTATACTAGATAATTTTACAAAACAAAAACGGCCAAATGACCGTCTTTTTATATTGGGCCCTCTCCAAGCCTAGTACGCCACTACATCCTTCACTTGAAATCACGTACCGTTAAGTGGCAGGAGAGGGCTTTTCAAAAGAACATTGACATACGCACTGCAAGAAGCTGTGCAAAAGACCAAACTATGCACCGGGGACGTATCTTCTCACAGTGCGCACTTCGTCTACGGGCAGGTTATACTAATTATCTTATACACTAAAAATTAGTCAAGTGATTTTAGACTCGCATTTACTAATTTCTCAATATCTTCAAATCTACCCTTCTGTGTTGAGCCCAATACAGATATTATTATAGGGTGGTTTATGCCAGCGTCAAAAGCTATTACAAGATTACCGCCAGCTAAATCTGTATATCCAGTCTTAGAAGCTATAAGCCCTGGCAAAGCATCTATGGCAGAGTTTGTATTTGTCGCTCTATGATTAATATCACTTAATGATTCAAAATTTACAGCAGAGTGTCTTGTTGGTTCAACTATATCTGACACATTTATTACAGCATATTCAAGGAGTCTTACAGCGTCACGTGCTGAACCATACCCTCCACTAACTGACTCGCTCGTATCAAGCCCTGTTGGATTTATAAAATAAGTTTGAGTTAATCCTATCTCTTTTGCTTTCTCATTCATTGCTTGCACAAAAGACTTATTGTTATCTTCTATTCTGCTAGGAAAATTATTCTTAAACACTCCAGCGACATTTGCAACAGCGCTTGCACCATCATTTGAAGACACCATAAGTGTAAATCGTATTAAATCCTTAAAACTCCATCTTTCATTTTCATAAAGGCCGCTATCCCCTTCTGCCACAAGAGACGTACTGTCAATCGTTACGACCGATTCTTCAGGCAATATATCGTCAGCCGCTATAGCTGTCATAAGCTTTGTTAGTGATGCGAGTGGAAGTTGTACATTTTCATTTATTCCAAAAAGCACTTCTTGCTTATTAACGTCCCACACAAATGCAGAATGGGCTTCTATAGAAATATCATCAAAATGATTATAGTCATAAACTATTTCTTCTGTTGGTACTGAAACATTCTGGGTGTCACCACCTGCAAAAATAACAAGTAGCGCAATTATAATAAATGCACCCAACAGCACTTCTATTCTTGAATATATAATTTTACGTATTTTAGATATCATCTTTTTCTTCTTCAGTTTCTGAAAATTTAATTAATTCATCTTGCACTTCGCCAAATTGAGGCAAGTCTTGGATATTACTTATACCTAAGAATGAGAGTAATTCTAATGTTGGCTTATACAGAAAGCTCCTTTGGTCTTTAGGATTTGAGACTTTCTCAACAAGACCACGGATAAGCAGATTTCGTAATATAAAAGTAGAATTCACTCCACGGATATAGTCAATCTCTGCACGCGTTACTGGCCCTTTATATAATACGATAGCAAGCGTCTCAGCGCCAGCTTTTCCTAAGTCTTTTGTGAGTTCGTCTTTCCGTATTTGCTCTATTATATCTGACATCTCTCTACTTGTAGCAAGCTGTATCTCATCTTCTTTTCGTATAAGCGTCACACCCCTTCCAGAGAGTTTTTCTTGAAGAGTGTTAAGAGCGCTCTCTATACTGTCTTTATCAGCACCCAAAAGCTTCACAAGTTCTTTAACTTTCATGGCTTCCCCTTTATAAAAAAGCAGGGCTTCAATTTTTGAATCTAAATCCATATTAATATTATACAAATTAATCGTATGATGGCACGCCCACACTATCAGACTCTATGGTTATATCAGAAAACTTTTCGTCTTGACTTACCGATATTGCACCTTGTTTTACAAGCTCAAGCATTGCAAGAAAGCTCACTATGACATTCACCTTTTCCTCCTTCCCTATTCCAGAGAATTCCTTAAAGCTCATCTTAAGACCTTTTGTAATCCTCTCTGCCAGATTCTCCATAACTTCTTCAAGTGATACCACCTTTTCTACAACCTTTTTTGGTATTGCAATAGCTTTTTTAGGAAGGCTGTGAAGTACGGACATTATACCGTCTTTTATCTTGAGAGTAGACAAATCCTCATCTGGTGAAAAAACTGGCATAACATTTTTTGACAAGGTTTTTGGATACATAACATTCTTCCCAAACTGCTTCGTAACATGCAGCGAGAGTTCTTTCATTTTTTGATGTAATTTCAAACGCTTTTCTAAATCATCAATACTTTCTTGTTCTTCAGATGATAAATCTAAAGTAGGTAAAAGTGACTTTGACTTGATAAGCACAAGGGTTGACGCTACGAGTATAAAGTCGGCAGTACTCGCCATAGGGAAATCCTCTTGTTGGTTTATATATTCAATATAATCATCTGCAACTTGCGCAAGCGATATGTCGCTTATAAAAAGTTTTCTCTTTTCAATAAGATTAAGCAGAAGCTGGAGCGGCCCCTCAAAAGCTTCTGTTCTTACTGTATATTCTTGTCCATCCATCTATTTGTCTTTTGTTATTTTAATCTTCAATTCATCTAACTGCTTTTGATCAATCTCTGCAGGTGCATCCATCATCAAGTCTTTCCCCTCACCTGTTTTTGCAAAAGGTATAACTTCACGAATATTTGGCTCATCCTGCAGAAGCATCACCATACGATCAAAGCCAAAAGCTATACCACCGTGCGGTGGTGTACCAGAGGCTAAAGCTTTTAACATATGTCCAAAGTTTTCATCTATTCTCTCTTTAACATACCCCATTGTTTCAAAAACCTTTCTTAGCACATCTGGTTTATGACTTCTTATACTCCCACCCCCTATTTCACTTCCATTCAGGATTATGTCGTATTGTGCAGCAAGTATATTTTCTGTATTTTTTCCTTCTACCAAATCATTTACATGTTCAGGTTGCGGTGAAGAAAACGGGTTATGTGTAAATGTCCATCCACCATCATCTGTTTTTTCAAACATTGGAAAATCAACAACCCAACAAAACGCAAGTTCGTTTGGATTATCTTTATCTTTTCTTAAATCTGGTCTGTCAGTACCATATTTATCCATAGCTTCTTTGTATGTAAGCCTTGGGAATGGAGTCTCTTGTATTTTTTTCTCTGGGTAAAGTGTTTTTACAAGTTCTATAAGCATCTTTTCATTAATTGCCATCACATCTTCTTGCTCTACGAAACTCATTTCCATATCTATCTGTGTAAACTCTGGTTGTCGGTCTCCTCTTGTATCTTCATCGCGAAAGCATCTCGCAATCTGAAAATACTTCTCAAAACCTGCCGTCATAAGAAGTTGTTTGTATTGTTGTGGAGACTGTGGGAGTGCATAAAATTTTCCTTGTTCAACCCTTGATGGTACAACATAGTCTCGCGCGCCTTCAGGAGTAGACTTTGTCATATTTGGAGTTTCTATTTCTGTAAATCCTTCTTTTTTATAAAAATCTCGTACGAAGTGAGTCATCTCATGTCTATTGCGTACGTTTTCCTGCATTCTACCTCTTCGCAAATCTATATAACGATAACGAAGCCTTACCTCTTCATTTATTTCTTTTCCGTCCCCTTCTATATCAAACGGTGGAGTTTCAGCCTCATTTAATACATTTATACTTAATATTTCTAGTTCTATATCGCCATTCAGCTTACCTTCTTGTACTGCATTGTCTGGCCTTTTGTTTACCTTACCGCGCACTTCAACGACCCATTCTGGTCTTACGTTTGAGCCAGCTTCAAGAGCTTCTGTAGCATTAGGAAGCACTACCCCTTGCACCTTTCCAGACATATCACGAAAATCAAAGAAAATCATTTTTCCTTGATCACGACGTACGTCTATCCAACCTTTTATGGTTACTTCTTTATCTTTATGTTCACTTAAGTCTTTTATATAAATTCTTTCCATATTTTTATTATTTTAATGATACACCTACTTTTTCTCGCACACTCTCCATCTTTTTCTCTGCTCGCTCTCGCATCTTCTCTCCATTCTCTTTAAGCATTTTTATTATTCCACCTCTGTCTTTCTCAAGTTCTTTCCTTCTCTCTCTAAGCGGTGTTATAAATTTCTTAACATTTTCTATAAGTATTTCTTTTGATTCTTTATATCCCATACCGCCCTCTTTATATCTTTTTTCTATATCTTCTAATTGTTCAACACTACTAAATAATTTATGTAGTGCGAATATATTATCTTCTTCCGGATTCTTTTTCTCTTCAGGAGATTTTGAATCTGTAACTATAGACATTACAGCTTTTTGTATCTCCTCATCTTCTGCAAAAAGTGGGATCGTATTATTATAGCTTTTACTCATCTTTTGTCCGTCTGTCCCAGGTACTACAGCGACATTTTCAAGTATTAAAGGTTCTGGAAGCTTAAACTCTTCCCCAAATGTACGATTAAATTTTTCTGCAGTATCACGGGTAATTTCTATATGTTGCTTTTGATCTTTACCTACTGGCACTGCATCTGTATCATAAATAAGTATGTCAGCTGCCATAAGCATCGGATAGTCAAATGTTCCTACGCTTATCTCTTTATTTTTAGCCTCTGCATCCTTGAAAGCGTGCGCTCGCATAAGGTATGGCATTGTTGTAATAGAATTAAATATCACAGCAAGCTCTGCATGCTGAGGAATATCCGACTGTTTAAATATAATTGCTTTTTTTGGATCAAGTCCGATAGCCAAGTAATCAAGAGCAACCTCAAAAATATTATTCCTCATCTCATCTGCATTATGAAGTGTACTCAAAGCATGATAGTCGGCAATAAAAAACAGCGATTCGTCGTATTCTCCTTGAAGATCTACAAACTGCTTCATCGCACCAAAATAGTTGCCAATATGTGGCTGACCTGTGGGCTTAACCCCAGACAGCACTATTTTTCCTTTCTTTTCCATATTTGAATAGTACCAAAAAACAGCTTATTTTAAAAGCTATTTTTGGGTATTATTTAACAGAGTCTATTTCTAGATAAAACTGTGAACCTTTCCCTTCCCCTTCTGATTCTGCCCAGAGATTTCCGCCTTTGTGCGCTTGTGCCATTTGTTTTGCTATATAAAGCCCCAGACCTGTTCCGTGAATATTAACCTTATTTGCATTTTTATCACGAGTGAATTTACTGAAGAGTTCTGGCATTGTCTCTTTACTAATTCCTATACCAGTATCAGAAACCTTTGTAAGAAGTTTTTTGCCTTTTTGAGAGAGTTCAACTTTGATAGACCCTTCTTTCGTGTATTTAATAGAATTGTCGATTAAGTTTACTATCACTTGCCGCATCTTACCTTCATCTATCTTTGCTTTATACTCTACATCAGGGATTTCTATGCATAGCTCAAGTCCTGCCACTTTGACGTTTGGTTCAAGCTCTTTTGCAACTTCACGAATTAATTCACCTAAATTCATTATTTTAAAATCATATTTCATTCTACCCATTTCAATTCTAGAAATATTTAAATAATCCCCCACCACAAGCACCAGAGAGTGGCTCGCTCTATATATCTTGTCTATCGCTCCTTTTACCTCCTTCGACACTTCTCCATATGAACCTTCTTGAATAAGCGATGTATAACCTTTAATAGCAGTTAGTGGTGCGCGTATTTGGTGTGTAGCAAAGGATACAAATTCTGACTTAAGCTGATCAAGCTCTTTTAGTCGGACATTTGCTTTTGAGAGGCTCTTGGCAAGCTCTTCAATACGTTGTCGTTGTGCAACTTCTTTACGTACACTCTTAAGTAAGAAGATGCTAAATACAAGCACAAGTATAAACACACTACCTCTAAACATCATTTGCTCTAATCCTTCTGAAAAGACAATCTCCAAAAATGTAACGACAGAAAGCACAAATGCCATAGTTGCAGTCGCCACAACCTTAATATCAAAAAGCTTATGTTTCAAGATCGCATAAGAAGTAAAAGCTACAAAAGGTATTATAAACAAAGCACCGAACGGTATATATTGAGGTTTATCAAAAAATGCAGGTAAAACAAAATTAAATGCAATGATAAGCCCAAACATTACAAATGTTCCAAAAATAATAAGAAAGAACGGTTTCCGTTCATTTTTATTTGATTTCCAAGCTCTTTTAAAGAACAGATAGAGACCTCTTAAAACCAAACCGACACTAACTAATGCGAATAAGATTAGCCCAGGACCTTTGGCAACTTGAGCCACCTCACCCGCAGAAGTTCCACCTATTATATTTGAAAATAGATATGGAGTGAGTGTAACAAATGCTGTTACAAGTACTATTGGGATAAGAACATAGGTATGCCGTTTTTTAAACTCCACCTTTTCATCTGGAAAAACATGAAAGAGGCGGTACAGAAAAAATGCTTGAAATACAGCAAAAAACATTATAAAACGTAAAAGCCACAATACTACATTTTCATCTGAAAACTGATAGCTTGAATAATTAACAATCCCCCACAATATGGTGGCAATAGAAAAATATAGAAATGTTCTATTTGTAACACTTTCTTTATTATTAAAATAAACAACGAAGCCTAAAATACCAATGCCTGCAACTGCGACACCTACAGAGAGTAAGTCCAAATTTGTAATAATATCCATTTTATTTTTATTCTAAAAAGTTATGTTTGGGTCACGACGAGAAGAATAAGCACTCGGCTCGTCCCCACGACCAACTCTAAGGATTACTTTTATTGTATCATCTTTAATTCTAAAAATATTTTTTATTTCCACATATGCACGATTCAGCAAGTTTATATGTTTTTGAGATAAGTCATTTGTACTACCACCTCTTATCATTTGCGAAAGAAGTATTACCCCCATAAGTGGACCAGCACTTAAACCGCTCTTTGCAACCGTAAGCCATACCTTTTGCATTAGCTGCCCTGCTTTTATATAGCTTTCTTTAGTGTCTCCATTGGTGGATACAGCAATAATTGCAGATGATTGTGCATATACCTTACCATTCTCTTTTGATACTTTTTTTGATATTCCGATTAGCCTATTTAAAAATCTAAGTATCGTAAAATTCTTTACCAAGCCAAACATCTTTTCTTGTGGTTTTTTGAGCTCAAGAGTTTTTATATAGAGCCCTCTTTTCTTTTGTCTTTCTTCTTCTTCACTCCAGACAACATGACTAAATAGAAAATCATGCATTTGCTTATTTTCAAGAACTATTTGCTCATTTAAACTTAAAATCTGAGCTAACTTTTTAACATCTTTAGTATCATCGGCAATTAAAATCCTTGCATCTTTAAATTCGTTAGCGCATGAGAGTATATTGTTTTTTTGCTCATCGTTTAACGGGTCAGATGTATAAGGCTTTCTATTAGTTACCCTTTTTTCTATATATTCATAAAGCGGCTGATTTTGAGTATTACCCTTTTCTAGACTAATCGTAGCTACAAGATTGCTCTTACCACTGTCTGGGAAAAGTGAAATATTTGCATTGTACCCTAAAGTCTTTGCTGTAATCGCCATGTTCTCAATTACAGCACCGTGAGCAATATAAGATGCGTTTTGACTAATGTTATAAAAAGAATTATCTGCTTCTGGAACATTAAAAAGTTTTATTACGCTATCATTTACAACAAAACGCCACGGCTGAACATTGTCCCCCGACGGCGCTTGAGTACCTGCTTTTATTATTATTTTGATGTCTTCTAGCATATTTTTATTATACATAAAAATAACCTTTATTTTTATGTATTTATTTATCGATCCACTTTTGTTTACCTTGCCGGGCGAAATACTTCTTACTTTTGAACTTTTTAAGAACAATTTTAGGAGTCGCTCTTCTTGGGTGTGATGTATATTCATTGTTAAATTCTGAATTATTTTCACACAGTTCATTTATTATTGCATCTAGAACTTTCTTTTCGATCTCTTTCTTTGGTTCCACGCCGTCTTTAAGCTCAACATTTATTTCAAGAGTCTGTTTTAGCTTACTACTTTCTTTTGAATTTATTGTAAACCTACCTGTCACAAATCGTGCAATATTTCTATTACCGAGCCCATTTCTTATCTCTCCAGGGAAAATATTTGCTCCACGAAACACTACAGCAAGGTCAGACCTTCCATAAACCCAAACAAACGGGAGTTTAAGGATCTTTTTATCGATCTTATGTTTCTTTGCCTCTTTTTTAATATCTACACCGACCTCTTTAAGCATTACCAACATATCGTCAAACTTGATAACACCACCAAGGTCAGAAAAACTATATCTAATAAGAGGAATGGATGATCCAAAACTAGACGCTACAATCTCCCCCTCTACTTCTTCAAAATGAATTACTTGAGGGTGAAACTGTGCAAGCGTCGGCATGTTTGAAGCATCTCCAAACAATTTATCAAACACACTCTTTTTTTCATATGCAATAGATCTTATTAGATTACAAAGAGCGGTCTCATACGCCATCGTTCCAAGCTCCACTGTCCCATACATATTTACTATATCTGTAAATTTATTTTTTACTTCTGCTTCTTTCGTAACATAATCCCTAAATCTTTCTGAACATCCTTCTGCAGCGGTTAAGACTTTTATATTATATTTCTTCCAGTCAATGTCTCGTATTTGTCCCTCATCGAGAACGTCTTTTATAAAAGGAGGATAGCCCATTAGAATAACTTGATCATAGTATTTGCCAAATTTTAGAACTGCAGACAAGAACTGATCTCTATTTGTCCCAACAGGAATAACTGTAAAATCATAACCTTTTTCAGATATTTTATTGAGGACTTTATAAGTAAATATTCCACCTATCCATATACCAAGTGCAAAACCCATTACAGCAAGTGTTTTTTTCTTATCTATTTCAAATTGATTTTTTAAAAAGATCTCTGCAAGATATTCATATTCGCTATCATGCATTCCATCACGTGGGAAATAAAAAGGCTCTCCTGTAGAGCCAGATGTAGCAGAAAATGTTGTTGCATGAAAAAAATCTTTTTTAGAGAAAAGGTCAATATATTTATACTTCCTAAGATAATTATCTCTTGTGACCACAGGAAGGTGCGAAAAATCTTCTATGGATTTTATTTTTGACGGAACTACTTTATGCTTCTTTAGAAATTTTTTATATGCGGGTACATTTTTATATGTATATTCAAAAAGGTTAAGCATAGACTTCTCACCCTTCTTTTCCCAGAAAGAAGCTGGTTTTGTTTTAAGTTTTTTTATTTCTTCATTTAGATCTTTAGGTATTTTGAAAAATGAAAATTTTTTCATATTACTTATATTTATCTACAATTCTCTTTGCCATCTCGTCTGCTACAACATTAGGAGCTTTATTATGCTTTTCGCTAGATTTAAAAATCTTGTCTAGTGTGTCTTTTATTCTTATTACTTTATCTTCAACTCTTTTTCTACTATATTTACTATGTTCAAATTCGTCTGTAACACTTATAAGCCCTCCCGCATTTATCACATAGTCAGGAGCATACAATATTCCAAGTTTATATAAAAGCTCGCCAGTTTTTTCATTTTCAAGCTGGTTATTCGCACCCCCTGCAATTATCTTACAGGAAAGTTCAGAAACTGTTTCTGAATTAACAGCATGACTTAATGCGCAAGGACTAAATACATCTACATCTTGCTTATGAATATCAAGCGGATCTATTACCTTTACTTTAGGGTATTTATTTTTAATATCGCGCACTATATCTTTATCTGTATCTGACACAAAAATCTTTTTTGCATCATCATATATGTAATCAATAATACTACTACCTATTTTCCCAAGCCCTTGTATTGCAAAACTTCTACCAGCAATACTGCCATCTTCAAAAATTTTACCTAAACAAGTTTCAATACCACAAAGAATTCCGAGCGCGGTATGTTCAGTAGCATCACCATTAAATCCGACTATGTGTTTACTTTTTTTATTCATAGCATCCAAATCCTTTTGAGTTAATCCTACATCTGTTCCTGTTATAAATTGCTTGTTTAAACGCTCTACATTCTCTGCATACGCCTCTAATAATCTGTTTCTTTTCCTTGTATCAAGTGTGTTTGAATTTAGTATAATCACACCTTTTGCACCCCCATAAGGAAGTCCTGCAAGTGCAGATTTATATGACATCATACGTGAAAGACGAAGTGCATCATCCATCGCTTCTTCATCAGAATCATAATGCCACATTCTTGTAGCTCCAAATGACGGTATATCACCGTTTTGTCTGTGTATAGCTATAAAACCACGCAATCCAGTTTTGGAGTCATTAAGAAAAGAAACAAAAGTATGATTATCAAACTCTAAGGATGATTCTACTATTTTATTCGACTCGTCTGTCTTTACCATAATTTTGACCTTGAGAATTCCGGTGAGATGAAAATCCTCTCGTCCTTATCTTTGCTAGTGCCAAGTGCAATACGTTTAATTGCAATAGTTGTAACAACTCCACCTAATATTGCAGCGCTCCCTAATTGAGACCACGATACAAGCTCTTTTTTAAACACTCTCGGGACAGATTTAAGCATATAAGGGTCAACATTTTGTGGCCCACCAACAAAATCATGCATTATAATATTTCCTGCCATCTCTTTAGTGATTTCTCCTTTGATTTTATCCTCCCAAGAAGAGGCGTCTTTGTGAAAGATTTTATCATGACCTAAATCATACCGCTCTACATGAAGCACTACACCATCTCCATTGTCTGTAATCATAACGACAGGGATTTTATATTTAAGTGCGAGTATTCTCGTTTGAATCTTCATCTTTACATCATCAATTTCCTCAACAATACAATCTAACTTATTTTCTTTTAAGAGCTCTTCTAAGTTTTCATTTGTAATACCTTCAGGAAAAATATTTACATCTGCATAGGGATTATCTTCATATATTCTTCTTGAAGCAACTATGGTTTTGTTTACTCCAATCTGATGAACTCCTGCTAATATTCTATTTAAATTTGTTGTATCAAGCTCATCAAAATCAGCTAATGTTATATTGTTTGAGATTCCAGCTTGAGTAAGCACAAAGGCAATATTGCTTCCTACACTCATCCCAAGCACTGCAACCCTATAGCTGCTCAATTTCTTTTGCTCGTCTGCTGTTATTAAGTCTTGATTCCTGTTTGTCTTGAGTGCTAAATAATCTTCTTTATTTATACACTTAACCAAGTGGTTATTCCACGGATAATAAAAAAACTTAAAATTATCTCTATTGTCTTCAGAGAACTTTTTAAATTCATCTGTTTTATATGCCTCTTCTTTATCTTTTCCAATAAAAGCTGTATTTTTAATAAAAAAGAGTTCTTTAAGCTGGTATTCAAATGCGTCTATAAAAACAGGATTTTTCTCTGATTTAAAGCTCTTGAATTCATCACTGCCAATAAGTATTGGCTTATATTCATTATTTTTCATACTTCATTTATATCATTTTCTTGTAGTAAAGAAAATGACTATAAGCGGTGCTACGAGCCACCAGAAGAATAGCGTAGTAGATGCAAATAGTGTATCTACTATTCCTGCAAAATCGTACAAATCAGAGATGTTGATTATATGATATGAAATAGCGACAAGAAGTCCGCCGGAAGCAAGAGCTAAGAATCCGTTCTCTATTAACTTCCTCAAACCTCTATGATAAAGTTCAAAACTTACTATTCCAGTTAGAAGTACGTTTATAAGAATAATAACTAATATAAAAAGTCCAATCTGTGAATACAATATCGCCTTTTCTGTCTCTCCAAAGAAAGAAATACTTTGCAAATATGGAAAAAAGAATACAACAGGAACTGAAGCATATAGAGAAAGCATTAAGGATATTATCCTCCTCTTACCAAACTTTAATCCGTATATAAAAAATACAAGAAATATAACGATTAGAATAATCGTATCGAGTGACAAGTTCATTACAGTCTCTAGTGTACCTCCTGTAGAACTTGCGAATAAATTTTGTATCGCAGCCATTTGTTAATTTTACAATGTTAAAAAACAGTTTGCAAAAGCAAACTGTTGATTAAATCCCTTCTTTCTTCATCTCATCGACTAATTTCTTTGCACCACGTGAGAGTTTGTTTGGAAGTGTAATGTTTATTTTTACAAGCAAGTCCCCTCTTTTACTTTTACTTACTGGCACACCCTTTCCGGACACTCTTAGAATCTCTCCGAACGACACTCCAGCTGGGATTTTAATATCAATATCACCATCCAATGTCGCTACTGTATAAGTACTTCCCAAAAGCGCATCGGTAAGCTTTACGTTTAATATCATTGAAAGATTATTCCCTTCTTTCCTAAACACTGGATCAGGGCTTATATGAAGCTTTATATACAAATCTCCTGACACACCCCCAGAAACCGCCTCACCTCCTCCTGTGAGCCGTATCATCTCGCCATTGTCTACTCCAGCAGGGATAGCTATAGATATCTCTTCTTCTTTGCGAGCGACTCCCTGCCCTTTACAGTCTTTACATTTTTCTTTAGGCACTTTACCTGTACTGTGACAGTTGTCACATCCTCGTACAGAAGTAATAGTTCCTAGTATTGAGTTTTTAGTTTCGTGAATCTTACCTTTACCGTTACAGTTGCTACATGTTTCCATTTCTGTACCAACCTTACCACCACTTCCATGACACTCTTTACATTGTGAGACTTTAGTCAGAAGTACTTTTCGCTCTGTCCCGAAGATAGCATCTTTAAAAGGCACCTCAAGATCTATTGAAATATCTCTTCCTCTCTTTTGCTGTTGTCCTCGTCTTCCTCCTCCAAAGATATCGCCCAGCCCACCGAAAATGTCATTCATATCAAAACCTTGATCTGCAAATCCAGAGAAATCAAAACCTTGTGCACCTTGGAAGCCGCCGAAGCCTTGTCCACCACCTGCGCCACCTTCATTAAACACTCGTCCGTATGCATCGTACTCTTGTCGCTTCTTTTCGTTTGAAAGCACACCATAAGCCTCGCTAATTTCTTTAAACTTAGCTTCGTCTCCTGTACCTTTATCAGGATGGTATTTGTGAGCAAGTTTTCTGAAGGCTTTTTTTACCTCGTCAGCACTTGCCTTCTTCTCTACTCCTAAGATTTGATAGTAGTCTTTTGACATAATTACTAGTATATTACCTCATTTCAGCCAAAAATCAAGCAAAAAACAAACACCTCAACGCGTTGAGGTGTTTGTTTTTTGCGGTTTTTACTTGTCCTGAGCTTGTCGAATGGATTATTCTGTTTTTGGCTCTTCGGCTGGTGGGGTATCTTCCCCTTCATCTTTTTTACCCTGAGCATCGTCGATGGGCTTTTCTTCAAATTCTGCATCGCGGACATTTCCTTCCCCGCCTTCTTGCTTCTCTCCTGCCTGCGCATCTGCGCCTGCTTGCGGTTCTTGTGGTGCGGCTTTCGCCATTGCTTCACCTATCTTCTGCATCTCGCCTGATAGTTCTTCTGAAGCTTTTTTAATAGCTTCTGTATCTGTACCGTCTTTTACTTTCTTAAGTTCGTCTACTTTAGCTTGTACTGAAGTTTTAAGAGCGTCATCTATCTTTCCTTCTGCATCTTTAATAGCTTTCTCTGCTGTGTATATCATCTGCTCTGAAAGATTCTTCGCATCTACTGCTTCTTTCTTTTTCGCGTCCTCACTTTCGTGCACCTCTGCATCCTTTTTCATCTTCTCTACTTCTTCATCAGAAAGTCCTGAACTTGCTTCTATTTTTATAGACTGCTCCTTACCGCTTGCTTTGTCTTTTGCTTTTACATTTAAAATACCGTTTGCATCTACATCAAATGACACCTCTACTTGAGGTACACCTCTTGGTGCTGGCGGTACGCCGTCTAGTATAAACCTACCTAAAGATTTATTGTCAGACGCCATTGAGCGCTCACCCTGAACCACGTGTATTTCTACAGAAGTTTGATTATCAGCTGCAGTAGAGAATGTTTGTGATTTAGATGTAGGTATAGTAGAGTTCTTTTCTATAAGCTTTGTGGCTACAGACCCTAGAGTCTCAATACCAAGTGAGAGTGGTATAACATCAAGAAGTAGTATATCTTTCACATCTCCTTGCATAATACCTCCCTGTATAGCAGCACCAAGTGCAACCACCTCATCAGGGTTAATAGACTTATTTGGTTCTTTTCCAAAAAGCTCTTTAACAGCGTCATGAATTGCAGGCATACGAGTCTGTCCACCTACCAATATAACCTCATTGATATCTCCTGTACTAAATGGTGACGCTTCTATAGCCTTTTTTGTGATATCTATTGATCGGTCAATAAACTCTTTAGACAGGTCTTCTAATGTTGCTCGTGTCATTTTAAGCATCAAGTGTTTTGGGCCTGTTGCGTCTGATGTTATAAACGGAATGTTTATCTCAGTTTCAGAAGTTGAAGAAAGTTCATGTTTTGCTTTCTCTGCTGCTTCGTCAAGTCTTTGTATAGCAAGAGGGTCAGTAGACACATCTATGCCACTTTCTTTTTTAAACTCATCTGCAATCCACTTTATTATCTTCTGATCAATATCACGTCCACCCATGTGTGAGTCACCGTCTGTTGATTTTACTTCTATTACGTCGTCCCCCACTTCAAGTACTGACACATCAAAAGTACCACCACCGAAGTCAAAGACCACAATCTTCTCGTCTTTCTTTTTTGCAAACCCATATGCAAGAGCTGCAGCTGTAGGTTCGTTTATAATTCTCTTTACCTCAAGTCCTGCAATCTTCCCAGCATCCTTTGTAGCTTTTCTTTGTGAATCATTAAAATACGCAGGCACTGTTATAACTGCTTCTGTTATCTTTTCTCCCAGTCGTGCCTCTGCGTCATTCTTAAGCTTTTGGAGTATCATTGCTGACACCTCCTCTGGTCGGTACTCTTTGTCTCCAAGTTTTACAAGCACTCCACCGTCACTTCCTTTTGCAATATCAAATGGTGAAGTCTTTTCGTCTTTCTGTATTTCAGCATCTGCAAACATATGTCCAACATAACGTTTTATTCCAAATATAGTATTTTTAGGATTTGTTACTGCTTGTCGTTTTGCAAGAACACCTGCAAGTCGTTCATTTGTTTTTGAGATAGCAACAATAGACGGTGTTGTTCGTACACCTTCTGCGTTTTCTATTATGGTTGGCTCTCCTCCTTCAATGAAAGCCATTGCTGAGTTTGTAGTACCTAAATCAATTCCTAAAATTTTTGACATAATATTTTTTTTATTAAACTTCTAATTATTCAAACTTTCCTACTTTTACTTTAGCTGGACGTATAACCTTTCCACCTAAAACATACCCCTTTTGCATTACTTCAACCACCTTATGATCTCCCTCTTTCTTGTCTGTAACTACAGTTTCTACAGAATCGTGACGATTATGGTCAAATTCTTCTCCAAATGGATCAAACTGGTCTAGTCCATGCTCTTCTAAAGTCTTTAAAAGCTGTGAGTGTATATGCTCTATTCCCATCCTCCAATTCTTATCAACGCTCTCCCATGCTTCCTTATTTGCAAACGCCATATCAAAGTTATCAACAGAAGTAAGCAAATCTTGTATAAGCCCTTCTTTTGCAAATGCTACAAGTCCACCACGTAGTTCCTCTTCCTTTTTTCTAGCATTTACAAAGTCAGCTTTACTTCTTTGCCAGCCGTCCAGATACTCTTGCTTCTCTTCTACGCATTTCTTAAGTTTATCTCTAAGCTTTTTTATAGTATCTGCACCACCCTCATCAATATCATCAAAGACAATATCTTCTTCTATTTCCTTATTATGTCCACTTTTAAAGCTTTTGTCAAGTTTTTTTCTAGGCATAATGTTAAACAATTATTAGTTACTACTAAAAATTATCTCTTAGACCACTGTGAAGCTTTTCGAGCTTTCTTGAGACCTGGCTTCTTTCGCTCTTTTACTCTAGCGTCTCGCTTAAGTAGTCCTTCTTTCTTTAGAGCTCCTCTAAGCTCTGGGTCAAACTTCTCAAGTGCGCGTGCGATACCAAGTGAGACAGCATCTGCCTGAGACGCAATACCACCACCTTTCACAAGTACTGTTACTTTAAACTTTTCTTCTATACCAGCAGTTTCAAATGCTTTTCTAATATCATTTCTTAATTCGTTAACAGGAAAATAATCTTCAAACTCTCTGTCATTTATTTCAAAAGAATATTTACTTGCAGAGAAAATCCGAACACGAGCAATAGCGTTCTTTCTTCTTCCGATTGCCTCTATATAATGAGTGGCTGATATTTTTTGTTTTTCTACTGTTGTTGTCATATTATTCTTCTATAATTAATTTCTTCATTCTTATTTGTCTAAGTTTGTTGCTTGGAAGCATTCCGTATACTGCTTTTTTGAAAATCTCTTTATAGCCTTTCTTGTCAATTATTTTACCCATCTTCTCTTCCCTTAGTCCACTTGGGTATCCAGTATAATGCTTATATAGTTTAGTAGCTTTTTTACTGTCTGTTATTTCCATCTTAGATGCATTTATAACCTTCACCTCTACGTCAGGTGCAACGTTACGTGCAAACGAAGTATCGTTCTTACCCATTAGAAATGCCGCCGCTTTAGTTGCGATTCTTCCTAGCTTTTCTCCCTCTGCATTTATTTCTAATGTTTTCATATTATTTTACAAATTCAATTATAGCTTCTTGTGCTGCGTCCCCCACACGTGTACCAGCTTTGGTTATACGTGTATAACCACCTTTTCTTTCTTTGTACTTTGGAGATAGTGTATCAAATAATTTAGTAGTTGCAACAGCGCTTCCACCAAGTCGGCTTAGTATGATTCGTCTTGCGCTAAGTGTTCCGTCTTTACCTTTTGTTATAAGTTTTTCTATGAAAGGTCGTAGAGCTTTTGCTTTTGCTTCAGTTGTTTGTATCTTGTCGTGCAATATCAAAGACCGAGCAAGAGAACGCATAAGCGCTGTTCTTTGCTTTCTTACTCTTCCAAACTTTTTGTTTTTATTGTGATGTCTCATAATATTACTAATTACTAATTTACTTTAGTATGATTCCGTGATTTCCAAGCATTCTCTTTATCTCTTGTACACCTTTCTTTCCAAGTCCTTCAATCTCTAGGATATCCTCTTCTTTCTTGCGAGCTAAACCACCGACTGTTCGTATGTTTGCAGCTGTTAGTGCATTTATGTTTCTTGCTGAAAGATTAAGTGACTCAATCCTTGTCTTTAGAAGATCTGTGTCAACCTCTTCTTCTTCTTTTGCATCAGCTTCTTTTTCTTGCTCTTTTTCTACCTCTTCACCTGAAACCTCTACTTCTACTTCCTCTTCTTTAAATCCTACAATCGCTTTAAGTTGGTGAATCATTATCTCTATTGATTTCTCAAGCGCTTCGTGTGCAGTGATAGTCCCGTCTGTTTCTATAATAAGTCTAAGTCTATTGAAGTCTGTTCTGTCTCCGACACGCATGTTTTCTACTTCGTAGTTTACTCTTCTTATTGGAGTAAATATAGCATCAAGAGATATTACTCCTATGTCTACTTTATCTTTTTGAAGTACTTCTTTTGAAACATATCCCATACCACGTTCAACTACCATCTCTATAGAAAGATCACTTTTCTTATCTGTTATTTCTGCTATGTACTGATCTGGATTTAAAATACTCACTTGAGAAGGGGCTTTTATATCTGCCGCTGTTACATGCTTTTGTCCTTTTACATCTATAGAGATAGTCTGTGGTTCGTCAGTAAGCATTTGTATTCTTACCTTTTTAAGGTTTAGTAGAATATTTACAACATCTTCTTTTACTCCGTCTATTGTTGAGAACTCGTGTGGTACTCCGTCTATCTTTACAGATGTAATAGCAGCACCCGGTAAAGATGACAAAACAATCCTTCGCAAAGAGTTACCAAGCGTATGCCCATACCCTGGGTAAAGACCGTCTATTTCATATGTTCCTTTGAACTCCTCTTCAGAAACTATTTTAGGTTTTGATGGGAGTGATACGTTGTATTCTGACATAATATAAAAATTTAATTAATAATTGTTGCTTATAAATACTAACGACTATAAAACTCAAACACAGAACTTACATCAAACATTAGCTCTGTATTGTCGACTACAGGCTTTCCTTTTACTTCTCCTTCCAAACTTTTCTCATCAAAAGAGACCCAAGAAGGATTTTTATGATCTCTTAGCTTCTCACTCAAATTTGTAAACAATACGCTTCCACGACTACCCTCTCTTACACCGATCTTCAAACCTGCTGACATTCTGTATGAAGGTATTGTTACTTTTCTTCCTCCTATAGTAATATGTCCGTGCGACACCATCTGTCGTGCCATCTGTCGGCTGTTTGCAAGCCCAAGTCTGTATACTACGTTATCAAGTCGTGATTCAAGATTTTCGATAAGCTGTGTTGCAGGCTTTGAGTCTTTTCTTGCAAGAGCTTCTTTTACGTATTTTGTAAGTTGTTTTTCTGCAATACCATATGTGTATCGCATCTTTTGTTTTTCTATAAGCTGTTTACCGTATTCAGACATTTGCCTTGGTCGCTTTGAAGAACCTCTTTTCTTTTTATTCTTATCTTCAACCAATGCAAATTTCTGTGTTTGACATTTATCAAACACTCCGCTTCCTAACCTTTTACATATTTTATATTTTGGACCTATTTTCATAATATATAATTTATTTAAACTTATACGCGTCGCGCTTTCTTAGGGCGCGGGCCGTTATGCGGTACTGGTGTTGTGTCCTTTATTGAACTAACCTGAATACCTTTTGTGGTAAACCCTCTTAACGCTGACTCTCTCCCGCCACCTACTCCCTTGATAACAACGTCAACATTCTTAACACCTATCAGTGAGGCTTTCTCTCCAAGCAACTCTCCAACCTGTGCTGCTGCAAATGGTGTACCTTTCTTTGCTCCTTTGAAACCAAGCGCTCCAGATGATGACCACATGATTGCGTTTCCTTTTGTATCTGTAAAGATAAGCTTTGTATTGTTGTATGTTGCTTGTACGTGAAGTATTCCTGTCTCTAGCTTCTTTTTAGATAGACGCGCAAGAGAACGAGATTGTAATCCCTTATCTACTTCACCGCCTGCTTTTTTTATAATTCTCTTTTTTCCCATGTTGTTTAATTGCTATTTCTTATCTAGCTTCTTCTTACCAGAACCCATAGTCTTCTTCGCACCCTTAAGTGTCCTAGAGTTTGTCTTTGTGCGTTGACCTCTTGCTGGAAGATTCTTTGAATGCCTTGAACCTCTGTAAGACTTAATATCTTTAAGTCTTTTTATGTTTCCAGATACTTCTCGCCTAAGCTCTCCTTCTATGGTTCGCTCTTCTACAAGCTTTCTTATAGAACCTTCTTGTTCTGCTGAGATATCTGCTGGCTTAGCAGCTCTGTCTATCTTTGCTTTGTCTAGAAGCTCTTGAGATTTAGATAAACCAATACCGTACACGGCTGTAAGTCCGTACTCTATTCTCTTTTTGTCTGGGATTGTTATTCCTGAAATTCGCATAATATTATCCTTGTCTTTGTTTATGTCGTGGGTTAGTACAAATCACGCAGACTCTTCGCTTTCGTCTTACAGTCTTGCACTGTGCACATATTTTTTTTACTGATGCTTTTACTTTCATATAATAGATTTTGTTCACGAATGGAGTGAGTGATTATAAAATCATTACCCCCTTCTTTTATTCGCTTTTGGCGAAATAAGGAGGGGGATTGTTTTATTTTAAAAATTTAGGCTTTCCCACCCACCTCCTTTTCCAGCTGATATGCTGGCAAAAGAAGGGGGTTGTGAAAAATATAGTCACCTTATTCCTTATTTTTCTACAGCCTTTTTGTTATCCTTCCTTTCCCACCATATGGATCAGTTAAGACATTTACTTTGTCTCCTACAAGAACTTTTATGCGATATTTCCGCATTTTTCCTGAAAGATATGTAATGATAGGCTCATCTTGACCCTCAAGAGTCACCCGAAACAATGTATTCGGTAAAGCCTCTTCTACTACGCCCTTTGTTTCCTGTGGTTCTTGATTTACCATTTTTGACAATGAACACATAGTACCAAAAATGTGCATATAAAGTCAAGCTTTTGGAGTGGATTAGCGCTAAATAAGGTACTTTTGGAATTATCCACAATTTGACATTGACAAAGTCGTATTCTTTGGTATACTATTGGTAGAAATTTGAAATATCGATATGTACTATTTTTCTAATTTTTTAGGAGATAAGGCCATGCAAAATGACCTTACTAAAGAAATTAAGGCTGCAAAAGATTTTGCGGAAAAGGAACATAAGCGTATAGGCGATATAAACCTCGATACATTTACAGCAATTATAACAAACGTTGTAGAAAAAAATACTCCAGACATCAAGAGGTTAGACTGGCTTATGAAAGGCTGTATTATTGGATTGGAAGTACCAAAAGGAAAGTTTAAGTTATATATGTGTGGAGTAGGTAAATTCTTTGGTGATCACAAAAAGAAAGAAAAGAAAGTTGTTAAAAAGAAAGTGGTAAAGAAGAATAAGAAATCCACTTCTTCAAGCACCAAGAATAGAATCCAGAGATATTTTGAACTTGACCCAATCGGAGCTTTACATTACGGCGAATCATGAGTTTACTTTTTATAAACTCACGGTTCGCTGTTTTTGGTTTAAAATTTTAAATTAAAAAATCGATTGCACACCGTCTGTACAATCGATTTTCTTTTTCTATTTTGGACTTTCTAACAAATTATTCTTTTGTACTACACTAACCTCACCCGGATGTACATAAGTATACAGTACATTATCGTATGTTATTTTAAGTATTTTTTCACCAACAAGGTTAAAACAATAATCATCAACTATATATTTTATATGGGAACACTTATCTACAACCTCTTTATCTACATAGCTTTTAAGATAACGATCTATATTTACGTACTCTCTTTTTACCTGTATCAATTCGGAGACAGATATAGTTACTAGAGAGAATATAAACCAAATTTTTAAATATAAATATATTATATCCATTACCTTACTCCTTTCAAATGATTGTTAAAAGAAATTAGTATGTTTAAATCTAGTAGTAAAGTACCATATTTATATAATTTGACAAGGTATGAGTAATGTAATACTATATAAATCCGCGCATACTCTATTTTGTTGTATTAATTTTTTGCAGTACCGAAAGGGGGTGATAGATTATTAGACATGAACAGAGAAAATTGTTGTTTAAAAAAGAACATTTATATCTTAACTACTGATGGCTTGTATAGGCCTAACAGCCTCTGCTCTTGAAGCCATCAGATTTAAAGAGTTCAAAAAGAACTAGTGTATGAATTTTGTGTCCCTTCGGGATAGACATAAAAAGACGCATAGAAACTAAAGAGGACCGCTTCCCAATACTTACTGGTATCAGAGTAACGATACTACGCTAAGTTGGAAGTGGTCCTATTTTTTTGCCAAATTTTTATTTACTCTTTTCCTTTTCTTTACTTTGCTTTGACGCAACACCTATAGCACCCTGCTTTCGCTTTGCAAGTAAGTACCCAAGCACTATCCCAACAACTGCAATTATAATTATAGTAATATTTGACATAGTTTTATTATACTAGATTTTCACCTACAATAGTGCTCCTATGCGGTAAAATATGCAAGGTGTGGGGTTTTAAGTATTTTTAATACAATGAAAGCCTTGCTGGTGATGTGCCAGCAAGGCTTATTAGGTTGTCGCTATTTAGCGAAATCTAGGGTTTATAAAAAGTAAATACATCATTACGCTTTCAACTGTAAAGAATACGATTGGCTGTAGAGCGTTTGCAATATCCCATTTTGGTATGATGAAGATTGTACATATACACGAAACCCAAAACATTGTCCATGCAATTTTATTTTCTTTTGTTGGGTCTTTCCATGTAGAAACAAAAGTTGGAACTGAACCAATCAAAGCAACTATCGAGCTTGTCACAATTCCCAAAATAGGGTCATTAAATATCTGCCAAAGTATAATACCTAAGACAGCACCTCCAAAACAAAATTTATCTGTTTTAGTCCAGCCAGACGTACCATACTTAATCGAAAAAATGACTATCGTCCACGCTCCTATTGTTGCGCCGACTATCTGCCCATTAACAGAATCTTCAAAATACATTCCTGACAGAACAATGATATCAATAGTTCCCCAAATTATCCAAGTTGCTTTAGATGGTTTTGTTTCTCCACGTATAATCGCAAAGATATATGGAAAAAGTGCAAACAGAAATAAAAACCCAGCAACAACAGTAAGAATAATTCTTATATCCATTGGGTAACCTCCTTTCAGTCCCAAATGTTATTTGATTTTAATTTTTCTATCTACAACTATACATAATATATTTAGTATTGTCAAGACTATCCTTAACACCTCAACGCGCCTACGTGTTAGAGTTAATTAATTTTTTCTGCTTTGTCTACCACGATGATCACCTCACTCTTTGGCCTTACTTCAAGCACACCCTCTGTGCTTTTAAAGCGCACAGTATTACCCTCTTCTTTTACTACTATATCCCCCTCTTTTATTATTGAAACAAGTGGTGTGTGATTCGCAAAAATACCCACCATACCACTTTGTGTAGGCAGTGTTACAGACATTGCTTCTTGTTTATAGACTACTCCGTCTAGAGTGACTATTTCTAAATTTATTTTATTCATTATATTTTATATATTTGCTCCCAATATCAAGGTCCAACCTTGATATTATTCGACTTCATCTATTGAGCCCTTTAGGTAGAAAGCCTGCTCTGGCTTGTCGTCATGTTTACCTTCTAATATTTCTTTAAACCCTCGCACAGTTTCTTTTATCGGCACGTACTTTCCTTTCATACCTGTAAACTGCTCTGCTACGAAGAATGGCTGTGACAAAAATCTCTGTATCTTTCTTGCTCTATCCACCGTAAGCCTGTCGTCGTCTGAAAGTTCATCCATACCTAGTATTGCTATAATGTCCTGCAAGTCCTGATACTTCTGCAATACCTTCTGTACATCTCTTGCTACTTTATAATGCTCTTCTCCCACTACAGACGGCTCCAATATTGTAGATGTAGAATCTAAAGGATCCACAGCTGGGTAAATACCAAGAGATGCAAGTGAACGAGAAAGCGCAACAGTAGAGTCTAAGTGTGCGAACGTAGTAGCAGGTGCTGGATCAGTATAGTCGTCCGCTGGTACATATACAGCTTGTATAGAAGTAATAGACCCTTTGTCAGTTGAAGTAATACGCTCTTGCAATGCACCCATCTCACTTGCAAGTGTTGGCTGATACCCCACGGCAGAGGGTATACGGCCCAATAGCGCAGAGAGCTCTGAACCTGCTTGAGTAAACCTAAATATATTGTCCACAAAGAGAAGTACGTCTCGCTCCTCTACATCACGAAAGTGCTCCGCCATGGTGAGCGCAGAGAGGGCTACCCTTGCGCGCGCTCCTGGTGGTTCATTCATTTGTCCAAACACAAGCGCTGTGTTTTTAAGTACATTACTTTCTTCCATCTCTCTATATAGGTCATTACCCTCTCTTGAGCGCTCACCTACTCCTGCAAATACAGAATACCCACTATGCTCTGTCGCAATGTTTCGTATAAGCTCTTGGATAATAACAGTCTTCCCCACTCCCGCACCACCAAAGAGTCCGACTTTACCACCCTTAAGGAATGGGCAGATAAGATCTATAACTTTAATACCAGTTTCAAGTATTTCACTTCCTGTCGTTTGTGAAGTAAGTGGAGGAGAGTCTCTATGTATAGAATCTTTTTCGCTACCCTCAACTGCAGGCTTGCCGTCTATTGCATTACCTGTAACATCAAACATCCTACCTAGGACTTTGTCTCCCACTGGCACAGATATAGGAGCTCCAGTTGCCGTAACCTCATTACCACGAGAAAGTCCGTCTGTAGTACTCATAGCAATGGTACGTACTTCATTCATACCTAAGTGTTGCTGTGTCTCAAGTACAATTGTTTTTTTCTCTGTCTTTATTTCAAGCGCATCAAAGATCTTAGGTAAGTCACCATCGAACTTTACATCTACTACTGGTCCTATTATTTTTGTTATTATTCCTTTTGACATATTTATTTAAATTAATTATTTATTTAGTGAAGTGAAATGTGCTTTTTTAAAAGTCTGGCCGAGTATAGCGAGGGGGCCCGAGGACTTTTGAAAAAAGTATATTTCATGAAACTGCTAACTATCACTTACAGCGTCTGCGCCTGCTGCGATTTCTAATATTTCTTTTGTAATACTTCCCTGCCTTGCTTTGTTATAATTCAAAAGCAGTTCTTTACCCATCTTGTCTGCATTGTCAGTAGAGTTCTTCATTGCGACCATCCTAGAGCTCTGCTCGCTTGCATTAGACTCTAAAAGCCCTTGGTAGATCTGAAGCTTGGCAAGCCTTGGTACCACTATATTTAAAATAGCATCTTCGTTTGGTTCGTATATATATTGCTTAGGATTCTTTAGATCTACTTCATCAATATTCCCCTCACCACCTGCTACAGAAAGTTCGTCTATTATGTTTTTCAAACTCATAGAAGAGAGCGGCAAGATCTTTCGTATAGTTGGTACCTGATGAAATGGAGATGTATATTTGGTATAAGAAATCAAAACTTTCTTATATTCTCCTGACAAAAACTTTTTTATCACAAAATCTCCAAGCTCACTTATGTCTCCTACTGTAGGTGTTTCTGGGAACTCTTCAAAGCTCTTCAAAATCTCTCTACCACTCTTGTCCGCATGCCTTCTTGCATATTTACCCACAGTGACAAACTCTATTTTATCGTCTCTTCTGACCAAATAACTGTTCAAAGCTCGTAGAGCTGATGCATTGTACCCACCACAAAGCCCTTTATTAGACGCAATATGCACTATAAGTACTTTGTCAGTATCCTTGGGTGTCATTAGAAACTTATTCTTCTCCATTGTCTCATTGGAAAGACTAACCATAAGCTCAAGAGCACGAGTAGCATATGCTCGAGTGTTTACAGCAAGACCTACGTCTTTCTTCATCTTACTTCGCGACACCATCTCCATCGCTTTGGTAATCTTTTTCATATTACCTACTGATGCCATTTTTGTTTTGATTATTTTTGTATTACTCATCGTATGTATAATTACTCTCTTGTCTGCATAAACTCACTTACAGCACTCTTTAATCTCTCTTCTATATCTTCATCCCAAGAATTCTCTATTTCTTTCAACAGCTCACCCTTACTTGCTTCTAGGAAATCAGAGAAATCACTTCCCCATTTTTCTATATCTGCAATCTCTACCTCATCTATAAAACCATTGTTCGCAGAGTATATAAGTGCAACCTGTAAGCCAGTTTTTACTGGTGAGTATTGAGGTTGCTTCAAAAGCTCTGTAAGTAGTCGTCCTCTGTTTAAAGTTTTCTTAGTCTCTTCATCTAGGTCAGACGCAAACTGCGAGAATGCTTCAAGCTCTCTGAACTGTGCAAGTGAGAGCTTCATCTTGCCTGAAGTTTTCTTCATTGATTTTATCTGTGCTGCACCTCCTACACGTGACACAGATAGCCCTACGTTGATAGCAGGTCTTATGCCTTTATGAAAAAGTTCTGATTCTAAGAATATCTGACCATCTGTAATAGATATCACATTAGTTGGTATGTATGCAGATATATCTCCAGCTTGAGTCTCTACTATTGGCAATGCAGTAATAGACCCACCACCAGACTCAGAGTTTCTCCGTGCTGCACGCTCTAGAAGTCGTGAATGCAGATAGAATACATCCCCTGGATATGCTTCTCTTCCGGGCGGTCTTCTTAAAAGAAGTGATATCTCTCTATAGCTTACTGCGTGTTTTGATAAGTCATCGTAAACCACCAGTACATCTTTACCTTGGTCCATAAAATACTCTGCGAGAGTCACCCCAGCGTATGGAGCAAGGTATGACATAGCAGATCCGTCTGATGACCCTGCAAGCACGATAGTGGTGTAAGCCATAGCGCCCGCCTCTTCTAAAGTCTTCATCGTTCTAGCAACTTTTGATTTCTTTTGGCCAATAGCCACATAGACACAAACTATGTCATTGTCTTTCTGATTAAGGATTGTATCTATTGCGACAGTAGTTTTCCCTGTCTGCCTGTCGCCTATTATAAGTTCTCTTTGCCCTCGCCCTATAGGTATCATTGTATCTATCGCTTTAATACCTGTACTTAGTGGCTGGTCTACAGGCTCGCGCTCCATCACAGCAGGGGCTGTTCGCTCTACCAAGTAATCAGCATCTTTTTGTATATCACCCTTTCCATCAATAGGATTTGAAAGCGGATCTACTACTCTACCTATAAAATCTTTCCCTACTGGTATAGAAAGGATCTTCTCAGTTCGCTTTACTATGTCGCCTTCTTTAATGTGACTATAATCACCTATTATAATAGCTCCAACTGTAAACTCTTCTAAGTTTAGAGCAATGCCCATAGTACCACCCTCAAATGTAAGCATCTCTGACATCTGGCAATTATTAAGACCGGATACTTTTACGATACCGTCATTTACTTCTACTACGTGCCCCACCTCACTTACTTCAGGCTCTGACTTAAAGTCTTGTATTTTATTTTTTAAATTTTGTATTAAAGATTCTGTACTCATATTATTTTAAATTTTAGAATGTAAATGATTTCGTAATTTGTTCAACCTTAGCTTCAACCCATACTCGTACAACTTGTCTTTGTATGAAACCCTAAAGCCTCCTAGCATTGTTTCATCTTGCGACACACTAGTAGGAGCATCTTCCGGTATCTTCAAATGCTTTTTAATCTCTATTAATAACTTTTCTGGTATTTCACGAGCTGTCTTTATAAAAACAGTATTACGATTTTTTTCTTTCTCTTGTTTGTCTTCTAGCACTCTCAAAACATTTTTAACTCTACCTTCCATATTGTGCTTTTTAGAGAAACTTACGAAATTGCTTGCAACATCTTTTGGGTCTTGCTTGCCTTCTTCTACAAGTTCTATTAAAGCCCTGGCTATGATATCTCTCTTTATCATATTATTTAGCCATACCTTTTATTATCTTCTCGTGTGAATCTTCTGATATATCTTCACCGATTATCTTTTCTGTACTCAACACTATAAGATCAGATACTTCCGCCCTTACTGCTGTTTGCATCTCTTGTCTCTCTTTCTCTACCTTCGCTTGCGCATTAGAGAGCATTTCGTCTTTGTCTTTTGCAGACTGCGTATTTGCATGCTCAAGCAGAGCTTTTGCCTGCTCATGCGCTTTTGCGACTATCTCATTAGACTCATGTTTTGCATCTGAGATTATACTCTCACGCTCTTTTTGAGATGTCTCAAGCTCTTCTTCTGCTTTTTTTGTCATCTCTATGCCTTCTTCTACTTTTTGCTTTCTTTCGTTTATGATTTTAGCGATAGGCTCAAATGCATACCTCTTAAGCAAATAATAGATAATAAGAAAATTAACAAGATTCGCAAGAGCGAGTTTCCAGTCAAAACCTATATTTCCTAATACGCTTAATAAATCCATTTTCTAATTTAATTTAGATGATGAAAAATGCTACAAGTGCATAAATAGCTGTAGACTCTGCCATAGCTACACCGATGATCATCTTAGAGAAAAGCTGTCCAGACATTTCTGGATTTCTTCCCATTGCTTCTAGGGCTTTACCGATAAGGTATCCCTCACCAATAGCAGACCCGAACATTGATACTGTTGCGAGTCCTTTTGCTATTAGTCTTGCTGATTCTATTTCTTCCATAATAATTTTTATTAATTAATAAATGACGTTTATTTTATGTCGTAGCCACGACATTATCTTCCACCTCTTCTGGCTTCAAGCCTATCGTATAATACGCTGTTACAAGCGCACCAAAGACTATCGCTTGTACTACGCCGAAGAGTATCCCTAAGCCCGACCACAGTGTAGGTAGTAAGTACGCCACAAACCCAAGGATTATAACAGCCAATACTTGGCCAGCGTATAGGTTGCCAAAAAGCCTGAAAGAAAGAGAGATAACTTTGGCGATTTCAGAAATTATATCGAGAAGTCCTATGAGGAATTCTATTATAGACATTATTCCTGCTCCGAAGCCTTTCCTAAACCCGACATAAACTTGCTTAAATTGAAAGTATTTGCCGAGGAAACCAAATATCCCCCAGCTTTTTATAGATGCTATCTGCACTACGATAACCATAGCAAGCGCTAAACCAAATGTAGTATTAAAGTCTGTGGTTGGTGAACGGAATATTGCTGTACCACCATATGTAATGCTCGTAAGTCCAGGTATAAGCTCTATCAAGTTAGAAATACCGATGAATACAAACAATGCTCCGACAAGTGGGATTACTTTTTCTGATATTGCTCTATTGTCTGTGATCTGGTCAATCAGATCCACCATACCTTCGTACATTATCTCTACAAGTGTTTGCGACTTACTTGGGTGGGCACCGTACTTGCGCTTTATTATAAAAAATCCAAACAGCCCTATTGCTAACATTATTGCAATACCTAGAAGAAGTGAACTAGTCACAGGAAAACCAAATAGTGTAAACACTGTATCCGGCCCTATAGCGGGTATTTCTCTTTGTACTTGTATTATATCTAGCATTTTATTTTTCCTTTTCTTCTATCATCTTCTGCTCAACTTCTTTAAACTCTTTATCTATTCTTCTGTATTGAAAGATTGTGATAATCCAAGAAAGTACAAAAGCTATAGGAAGAGCTATAAGTTTAAACTGCCTTCCAGATTCATGAATATTGTCAAAGTAATTACCTACAAAAAAGGCGATAGCTGCGGGCACAGCAAAGATGAAGGCTATGTATATCATCTGCATAAAAGCCTTATGGCGAAGGTTTTCAGCTTTTTCTTTGAGATTATTTAGATTTTGATTTTCTTTTTCTTCCATGGTTTTAAAAACAAAAAACCCCGCAAAACATGCGTGAGTCACCCAGACAGTGGGAGTTCTCTTTACCCATACTATACACCACGGCTATACCTAGTGTCAAAGCAAGAATAATCTCTTCTTTTTTATCTCTTTTCTTATTTCACGATAGTTAGGAGTAATCTCTTCCACCAATGCCCAAAACTTCGAAGAATGATTAAACTCTTTCAAATGACATAATTCATGCACAATTATATAATCCCGCATTTCAGGTAATAAGAAAAAGATCTTATAGTTAAAATTCAAATTCCCCTTTGTAGAGCAACTCCCCCATCTAGTCTTTTGGTTTCTTATAGCTACTCTATTGTATTGAAACCCATGCACAGAACTAAGATGCTCTATACGCTCTGTTATAAGAGCGCGCGCTTCTTCCCTATGCTTCAAATAGCGCTTTCTATTAGATCTAAATATTTTCATTCTTCAAACAATACAGGTATCTCTAATGCGTCGTCGTGTTCTGGCAACCCTGAAGCATTATCTTTCTTTAGTATCAATATTCCGTTGTTTTTATAGTCCGGAGCCTCAAATTCAAGTACTGCGCTAAACGGTACAAACTCTTCTACCATTGCATTCTCACCCGCACTCGCGAACCCTTCGGCTATTATCCTTCCGTCCCAATCAGTTAGTACTACAGGGAAGTCTCCTTCAAAAAACCACATACCTCTTGCCTGCCCTGTAATACTTAACGGACTTTTAATAACCTGATTCGGGCGTGGTGTATCAATACGGATAAGATCCATCTTTTCTAATTCATTACCTATGTTTTCTACAAATGTTTCTCCCCCTGCACGACATCGTCTTGGATAGCTTTCCATCGCTGGATTACCAGCTTCAATACATTCTATAAAATTAGTTATTTGAGTTACGTAATCATTAGAATCTTTTTTATACACAAATAGCCCAGCAACTACTACCAAGAAAATAATCAATATAGAAAATATGATCCAAATGTTTGATCCCATAGATTTATTATAACAGATATTTTGTGTCCTGAATCACTAAATATTTATTGTTCTTAACACTTTGTGACCCTACTGAGAATCGAACTCAGATTACCGCCTTGAGAAGGCGATGTCCTAACCGTTAGACGATAGGGCCATTAGTACAAAATATACCAATCTTTTACCTTTTTTTCCACTCTTCCTCTTGGCGCACCAGAAGTTTATACTTTCTATCTGGCTCTGCCATTACTTTCTCAACAACCTTCTCTGCGCGTATTGACTGCGAACCTTTTACTAATACTGTGTCGTTCTCTCCTATTATCTTCTCAAGCTTCTCCCCCGCACTTACTGAATCATTAAATGTAAATATATCGCGCTTCTTCATCTTTGCTTCATTTGCACCTTGTGCTATGTATTTAGACCGCACTCCTATTGTAATAAGTATATCAGCAGTTTCTGCTACTAGTTTTCCTATTTTTATATGCTCATCGTAAGAATGCTCACCAAGCTCTAACATATCTCCAAGCACTGCAATTTTTCTCCCTGTAGTACTCACACTCTTAAGAGTATTAAGTGCCTCTGCTGTAGCAGTAGGCGATGCATTGTAGCTGTCATCTATTATCGTTGAATTATTAATACCATCTATCAAACGCATCCTCCCTGGTGCTGGTTCGTGCATTACTAGTGCAGTTTCCATCTTCACAATGTTCAAACCCTGAGAAATACCTATAGCAAGAGCTGAAAGTATCGGGTAGATATGCTGTTTACCTATAACACCTTTAAGCTCTACTGGAATACTGTTACCGCTATAATCAACCCTAAACGTTATTCCTGTCGGCTTATTGTCTTTATATATAATATTTTCATCTGACGCGACGACACTTGAACCTGTTGTATATCCATATGTAAACACTTTTTTACCTGCCTTGCCGGCAGGCAGGTCTGAAACCAATGCTTTCATACCAAATGCTTTTTTGTCGTCACTATTTACCACAAACACACCTTCATCTTTAAGAGCTTTTACAAGATAACTTTTTTCTTTAACCACCTCTTCTGTATTATTAAAAAATTCCACATGCACAGGAACGTCAGGTAAGTGCGTCATCACCACAGCGTCAGGCTTAAGCCATTTTGAAATACTCTCTATGTCTCCGGGCCTGTCTGCACCAACCTCAAGGACAAGCCACTTAGGATAATGATTTTTCATTATGATAAGACTAAATCCATCTATTATATTTTTGAACCATCCAGATACACTGTTCCACGCATTTGGAAGTCCTAAAATAGTAAGAGGTACTCCAACTTCACTATTAAAACTCTTTTCACTTTTACGCACAAAAGACATAGAACTTAATACTGTATAAATAGCATCTTTTGAAGAAGTCTTACCAATATTACCAGTAACAGCAACAATTTTTGGCTTATACTTTTTAAGCACTAGTTTTGCTTCTAGTGTGATTATATAAACTACAATTTTTTTAAAAATATTTTTCATTTTATCTATCAGGTGGTACTTCGTAATAATTTATTAAAAACTTTACTGTATCTATAAAAGGATGTGTAAGAGTCTGCGATGCATACCGCACTTCTTTTGGCTCTATAGTATATAGAAATACAAGATACTGTGCATCATATGCTGGGAAGTAGCCGAAAAATGAATGTAAAAACTTGTCTTCATAATACCCACCTTCTTTTAAATCAGCGATTTGCGCAGTGCCGGTTTTAGCAGCTACAGAATAATTATCAAGCTTTACTGCACCACCCAAAAGTGCCTCATCAACCACCTTTACTAGCATACGTGTCACCTCTTGCACGCTCTCCTCTTTTAACACTCTTTCGTCTACAAAAGTCATTGTTTTTGAAAGTCCAGAAGTATATTTAATTTTCTTTGCCAAATGTGGAGTTATGAGTTTACCACCATTTGCCAGTACTGACAAAGCTCTCACGGTACTTATGGGAGTCATGGCTATACCTTGCCCAAATGAAGCTGTAGCATATTCAAGGTCTCTTGGAGAGTCTAAATTGTCTACAAGTCCTGCACTCTCGTTTGGCAGATCAATCCCTGTTTCATCCCCGACTCCAAAACTAAGCATATAGTCAGCAAAGCGCTTATTACCCATCTCACCTACAACAAAGGCGACACCTGTGTTTAAAGACTGACTAAGCACTTCTTGCATTGGTACACGCCCACGACTCTTTCCGTCATAGTTTGATATAGTATAGCCATTAAGATCTATCTTTCCAGCATCATAGTACGTAGTAGTAGCTGTCACGGCTCCTGCATCAACTCCTGCAACCATAGTAAGAGGTTTTATAATAGAACCCATCTCATAGACACTTTCCACAATAGGATTTGAAAACACAGAAGCTTCTTTTTCTTCCCCAAACTCATTTACATTAAAGTTGGGATACACTGCCAGTGCATGTATCTCACCATTTTGTGGATTTATTATAACCCCTGCCGTCTGTCTTGAATTCCATCTTTCACTGACTTCTTCTATTTTCTCCTCTAAGAAAAGCTGCACGGATGGCTCAATAGATACCATAACGTCACCAGAGCGATTACCTTTTTTAAACACTGCACTGTTTATATTGGCAAAAATCTCTGCGAAAAAGTTAATGTACATTCCGTCACTATTACGTTCTAGCACATCATTATAATATCTCTCAAGCCCATACCTTCCAGCAAATTCGTCACCTATAAAACCAACAAATCCTAGTGTTTGCGCTGCTAAATTTTCTCCTGGGTAAAAACGCCACCTGTCTTTATATATATTTACTCCGTCTATATCTAGATTCTCTATAGCGTGTGCAGTGTCTGGATCAACTTGTTTTGCTATCTCCTCATATGGGTCGTTCTTTTTACCAGCACGCAAAAAGAATGTATCTTGGTCTATTTCTATAAGAGTAGATATTTTCTCATAAGCATCTTCTGCGTCTTTCAAATCCTTAGGGCTTATTGCGAGCGTAAAACCAGAACGTAGCGTTGCTCCAGAGACAAGCCTTCCGTCTTTGTCATTGAGAAATATTGAACCTCTGTTATATAAATCCTGCCCTGCATTAGTATATTGCCTATCTGCATCATTACTAAAATCCTCACCATGTATTATCTGCACAAAATAAAGCCGCCCTAGGAGAATAATGGCGACTAAAAATACAATACCTGATATTATACGAATTCTAATCAAAAGCTCTGATTTCATATCACTATGATACCATCTTTTTAGCTTAGTTTTCGAGACTCAACTTTGCAAATGACTTGCGTGCAACAAATCTTTTACTTGCTAGCTTTGTAAATCCGGCCTTATTTGCAAATTCTTTATTTATAGTATTTTTGTGTGCGATGTATTCAAACTCAAGCTCACTTATAGCAGAACTTACTACAACCACATCATTGTTGATTTCTTCTCTTACAATGACATTAACTATAGATTTGCTTATAAAATAACCATAAAAACCAAGCAATATGAAAACTATCGCTATTAGCGCTGTAAATGCTCTTTTTTCGAAAATATTAATTTGTAATGTTTTACTTCTCATTTTATTTTTTTTCAAATATTCTTAATTTTGCGCTCCTTGAACGCGGATTTGTCTTTACTTCGTCTCTACTTGGCACAATAGGCTTCTTTGTAATGATTGTGCCTATTTCAGATTCTTTTTGCTCTCTGAAGTACTGCTTTACTATCCTGTCTTCAATACTGTGGAATGAAATAACTGCTAGTCTACCATTCTCCTCTAGAGCCTCTATTGCTTTAGGGAGAACTTCTTTAAGTGCTCCTATTTCATCATTTACCGTAATCCTCAAAGCTTGGAAGGTTTTTGTAGCAAAGTGTATCTTCTTATGCTTATACCAACTCGGTACTGCTTTTTCTATTACACTTACCAAATCTTGCGTAGTCTCTATAGATTTTTCTTTTCTTGACTCAATGATCTTACTTGCAATCTGTCTTGAGAATGTTTCTCCACCGTATCCGTAAATAATGTCTGCTATGTTTTCTTCGTCCCATTGATTTACTATTTCTCTTGCAGTTAGGTCATCTTCTGTTGGACTATCTTTCAATGTCATTAAAAGTTTTTCATCTTTCTGAAAACTAAATCCTCTACTTGCATCATCCATCTGATCTGAACTGAAACCAAGGTCAATTAATATTGCATCAACTTTTTCTATCCCAGCTTTTGCAATAACTTTGTCTAAGTTTCTAAAATTATCTTTTTCTAAGACAACTTTACATTTTACTTCTTTCAAATCTTGACCTGCTTCATCGAGTGCGTCTTGGTCCAAATCAATCCCTATGAGTGTTCCACTTTTTCCTATAAGCTTACAGATTTCTTTAGAATGACCTCCGCGGTTTAAAGTACCGTCAACTACCACATCTCCCTCTTGGAGATTAAGTGAATCAATAACTTCTTTTAAAAGAACTGGAATATGCATACTAGACTATTCCTATTTCTCCAAGCTTCTCTGCCATAGAGTCTGCTTGTCGTTCGATCTTCTTCTTATAGTCACTCCATTTCTTCTCATCCCAGATTTCTACCCTCGTCTGTACGCCTGCAAGCACAACTTTGTCTTTAAGAGATGCGAAGTCTCGCAAATATTCTGGTACAAGAATTCTCCCTAGTGAATCTATAGATGCTTCTATAGCACCAGAGAGGATGAATCTATTGAACCCTCTTGTGTCAGCCTTACCCACTCCAAGTTCTGCAAGTTTTTCTGAAATCTTTTTCCATTCGTTAATAGGATATACGAACAGACAATTATCTAGTCCACGAGTTACGACAACTTTTTTCCCAAGTTCCCTGCGGAATTTTGAAGGGAGCGAAAGACGCTTCTTCGGGTCAATTGTATGTGTATACTCGCCTATTAACATATTTTTTCTTTCTGTAATGATTTTTCCCTGCCTGCCGGCAGGCCGGTCCCCTCCTAAACCTTCATAGAATAAAGATTTAGGAGGA
>Ga0257123_1000307_pt1 | contig 41453 bp, 22 predicted proteins | sample SI106_135metaG_FD_190185 | JGI IMG/M metagenome (GOLD analysis project Ga0257123, IMG submission 190185) | Marine microbial communities from Saanich Inlet, British Columbia, Canada - SI106_135 | ecosystem: Environmental > Aquatic > Marine > Inlet | place: Canada: British Columbia | collected...
AATTCACAAATGTGACTGCCACGAGCTTGAGAGTCACCTCTTCACTGACCGCCACTGCAAGCGGATTGACCATCTCTTCAGCGACTGTGACCGGTACTTTGACCGCTGCCAGCTTTGATGTTACCAGCATGGACCTGAGCGGAACCCTAACTGCCGCTACTGTAGATCTCAACGGTGGAAATATCGATGGAACGGTGATTGGTTCCAGTTCACAATCCACCGGACAATTCACTAATGTGACCGCCACAAGCCTGCGTGTGACTTCCTCACTTACAGCTACCAGCAGTGGACTTACAATCTCCTCCGCCAATATCACCGGGACTTTGACCGGTGCTACGGTGGATCTCAATGGGGGAAATCTGGATAACATTACAGTCGGAGCCACCACACCAGCAACCGGTACCTTTACGGACATCACTGCCAATAACGGAATAACCGGTACACTGCAGACTGCCGCTCAGCCTAATGTTACCAGCCTGGGCACCCTGACAATTCTCACAGTTTCTGGAGATTTGAGCGTGAATACCACTCACTTTATTGTTGATACTTCTACCGCAAGCGCTGCCAGGGTTGGGATAGGAACCTCAAGCCCAACTGCTGAACTTGAAGTCAATGGTCAGATTGTTGCGTCCTCCGCAAACATCTCAGGCACTCTTACGGCTGCCTCCTTACGAATCACTGGTATTCTTACAGCCGAGCTTGGAGAATTGACCGTTGCTACAGCTACGATTAGCAATGGTAGTGTTAATGGAGTAGAAATCGGTACTTCAAGTGCTTCTGTAGCAGAGTTTACCAATGTTACTGCCGCATCCTTGAGAGTAACATCTGCACTTACGGCTACCAGCAGTGGACTTACAATCTCCTCTGCAAATATCACGGGAACACTGACAGGTGCAACCGTAGATATCAATGGCGGAGCAATTGACGGCACTACCATTGGAGCCAACTCTCAGTCAACCGGACAATTCACCAATGTAACTGCTACCAGTCTACGGGTTACTGGAATTCTTACAGCAACAGGAAGTACTTTCACTGCTGGAACCGTGGATATAAACGGCGGTGCCATTGATGGCGCCACCATCGGGGCTAACTCCGCCGCGGCAGCCACCTTTACCGCGGCCACCGTTGACGGCACAGGTGATGCCACCATGATCATTGATGCCAATGCTGACACAGATGATTCCCGCCTGGAGTTCTATGCTAACGGTGGATCTCAGGGCTATATCCGCTACGATCATAATGCCACCAATGGAGCTGAAGTCATGAAATTCGGCATTGGAGGAACGGAGTCCTTTTCAATCAAAGGAAACGGAAAGGTCGGCCTGGGAACCACGGATCCCAATGATCGAATGGATGTTTATGAGGATAATTCCGGTGGTCTCACAGCATTGCGTGTAACCAACATTGGCCAGGGTGGAACCTCAGCAGCAGGTGTTCGATTCTTCTCCGATGAAAATGATCTTGATCCTTTGGAATTGGCCAGTGTAAGGGCAATCCTCATTTCTTCTGCCAATAACTTTGGCAAGGGTGACCTGGCTTTTGATGTAAATGATAACGGTACCGTCGGAACTGCTATGTACATCACCAATCAGAAGCGAGTGGGTATTGGAACCACTTCACCGAGTTCCGAACTTGAGGTTTCCGGGACGATCACCGCGACTTCTGGAAGCGTGACTGGTACTTTAACCGCAGCAACTGTGGATATCAACGCGGGAAATATTGACGGTACTACCATTGGGTCCGCTTCTGCGGCACAAGGAACCTTTACTACTCTGACAGCAACCTCTATGACAATCACTAGTATCATGACTGTTAGCGGATCTCAAATCACAGCTACCTCCGCAACAATCAGTAATACTCTTACGGTAAATAACCTTGTTATTACCGGGAATCAGACCAGTACCAATACAGATATTGATGGCGGCACTATTGACGGTACTACCCTGGGCCAGGATACAGCTTCGCTCGGAAAGTTTACCGGTCTAACTGGTACTTCTCTGAGAGTGACAGGCTGGTTAACCGCTACCGCTACGAGCTTTGATATCGTGTCTATCAATGCTTCAGATACCGTGACAGCAGTTACCGGTAACATTACGGGGACCCTGACGGCCGCAACCGTCGATATCAACGCTGGAAATATTGATGGAACCGTCATCGGTTCCAGCAGTCAGTCCACCGCACAGTTTACCAATGTTACGGCTACCAGCCTGAGAGTCACCAGTTCTTTGACCGCTACCAGCAGTGGATTGACGATTTCCTCCGCAGATGTAACAGGCACCCTCACGGCGGCCACGGTGGACCTCAATGGTGGCAACATTGATGGAACCGTAATTGGGTCTAGTTCCCAGTCAACCGGCCAGTTCACAAACCTCACCGCTACCAGTGTTGATCTCAACGGAGGTAACATTGATGGTACTGTCATTGGACTAAGCTCTCAGTCAACAGGTCAGTTTACCAACTTGACTGCCGCCACCTCCTTCCGTGTTAGCGGAATACTCACTGCGGCCAGTGGAATCATCACCGTTTCCTCCGGACAGGTCACCGGAACACTTACTGTGGGAGAGTTGGACTTCACAGGCGCATTAACAGCTAACCTGGTTGATCTTGACGGAGGATCTATAGACGGTACTGAGATTGGTACTTCCAGCGCATCCGTAGCAGTCTTTACCAATGTAACAGCTTCATCACTGAGGGTGACCTCCAGCCTCACGGCTACCAACTCTGGTCTCACCATCTCTTCTGCTAACCTTACGGGAACACTTACAGCGGCTACAGTTGACCTGAATGCTGGAAACATTGATGGAACTGTGATTGGAGCCAATTCGCAATCCACTGCCCAATTTACAAATGTTACGGCTACAAGCCTGAGGGTTACATCTTCTCTCACGGCTACCAGCAGTGGCCTGACCATCTCATCTGCTAATGTCACAGGTACCCTGACCGGTGCTACCGTTGACCTCAACGGAGGTAATATCGACGGCACAGTCATTGGGCTATCTTCACAATCAAGCGGTCAATTTACAAATGTGACTGCAACTAGTTTTAGAGTTACCTCTTCACTGACTGCCACGAGTACGGGACTCACCATCACTTCAGCGGACATCACCGATACTCTGACTGCAGCAACAGTGGATCTTAACGGCGGAAATATTGATGGAACCGTCATTGGTCTTAGTTCACAGTCAACAGCTGAGTTTACGGCCATGACTGGAACTTCTCTACGAGTTACAGGGATCATGACAGCCACCGGAAGTACCCTCACGGTGGGAACCGTAGATCTCAATGGAGGTAACATTGATGGAACCATAATTGGAGATAACAGCCAGTCCACGGCTCAGTTTACAAATGTCACAGCTACTAGCCTTCGAGTGACCTCCTCGTTGACCGCTACAAGCAGTGGATTAACCATCTCCTCTGCAAACATTACTGGAACCCTTACAGGTGCAACAGTAGATCTAAACGGTGGAAATATAGACGGAACCACTATTGGGGCTGCTACTCCAGCTGTAGCCACAGTTACCGATCTCACCGTAGACGGGGCTACTGATGCGGATTTGGCACTCGATGCAAATGCATCCTCCAATCTCTCTTCTGTTAAGTTTAATGTGAACGGCTCCAACAAGGGACATATTGAATACGATCATAGTGCCTCCACTGGAACTGAGCTCATGAAATTCAAGGTCGGTACCAACGAATCCTTTTACATAAAAGGTAACGGAACCATCGGAATCGGCATCGATAGTCCAGGGGATCAGCTCGAAATCTTCGAGGATAACTCCGGTTCTCTCACAGCCATCCGAATCACTAACAATGGTGATGCAGCAGGAAGCTCCGCAGGTATAAGCCTGTTCTCCGACGATAGCGGTTCAAACGCCTTTGAAATGGGGCGTGTGGAATCCATCCTAATTGACAATACTAATGGCAGTGAAGATGGGAAGCTATCCTTCCAAACAATGCGAGCAGGTTCCCTCTCATCAGCAATGATGATCATGGAAACCGGAAGTGTTGGAATTGGTACGGATACACCGACGAACACCCTGGATGTTCGCGGTACTATCGTTGCTCCCCTCTTTAAGGGTGCAGTAAACGCGACTAGCATCGATATTGACGGCGGGACAATTGATGGAACAGTGATCGGTTCCACTTCCCAGTCAACAGGTCAGTTTACCAATGTTACGGCTACCAGTCTAAGAGTTACTTCAAGCCTGACGGCTACTAGCAGCGGACTAACAATCTCTTCTGCAAATGTAACCGGAACCCTTACGGGAGCAACTGTAGACATTAACGGCGGTAATATTGATGGGACGGTAGTCGGCGCAGCAACACCTGCAGCAGCAACAGTAACAACCCTTACAGCAAATACTTCAGTGGAGGTAAGCACATCGCTTACCGCCGACAGCAGCGGTCTAACAATTACTTCCGCAAATGTAAGCGGTACCCTTACCGGGGCTACCGTTGATCTAAACGGCGGAAATATGGATGACGTTACCATTGGTGCAACAACCCCTGCTACAGGTACCTTTACCGATATCACCGCCAACAACGGAATTACTGGTACAATACAGACTGCTGCACAACCAAATGTCACGAGTCTTGGAACCTTGACTGCCGTAACAGCAACCACTGCTGATATCAATGGCGGAACTATCGATGATGTCACTATTGGAGGCACAACGCCAGCAACGGCAACCTTCACAGACATTACCGCTAATAACGGCATAACCGGAACTTTACAAACAGCTGCTCAGCCCAATATCACAAGTGTAGGGACTCTTACCGCCCTGACTGTCTCTGGTGATCTTACGATCAACACCACGCACCTCTTTGTGGATACTTCCAACGCGGGTTCTACCAGGGTTGGAATAGGAACCGCATCACCTTCCTCTGAACTGGACGTAAATGGACAAATCAAGGCTACATCAGCGAATATTTCTGGAGGTATCACCGCTACTTCCTTACATATCACTGGTATTTTGACCGCAGAACTCAGCACCTTAACGGTCGGTACGGCCACGATTTCGGGAGGATCGATTGATGGAGTTACCATCGGCGGATCCACAGCAGTCACCGCCACGTTTACCGATATAACCGCAAGTAACGGAATAACCGGAACTCTACAAACGGCAGCTCAGCCCAATGTCACCAGCCTGGGTACTCTTACAGCTGTAACTGTTACTAGTGCGGATATCAACGCAGGTACCCTGGATGATGTAACCATTGGGGCTACAACACCAGCAACAGCAACCTTTACAGACATCACAGCAAATCTTGGTATCACAGGTACCCTGCAAACCGCTGCACAACCCAATGTTACCAGCCTGGGTACTCTCACTGCTGTGACTGCCACCACAGCTGACATTAACGCAGGTACCCTGGATGATGTGACCATCGGTGCCACAACACCAGCGACCGCAACCTTTACAGACATCACTGCCAATCTTGGTATCACAGGTACCTTGCAGACTGCGGCTCAGCCCAATGTCACCAGCCTGGGTACATTGACTGCTGTTACCGCTACTACCGCGGATATCAACGCAGGTACACTCGACAATGTGACCATTGGGGGATCCACTGCTACCGCAGCTACCTTTACAGTCGCTACGATTGACGGTGCTACTGATGCAAATATGATAGTGGATGCAAATGCGGACACAAACGATTCTTTCGTCGACTTCTATGCGGCAGGAGCATCCCAGGGTTATGTTAAATATGACCACAGTTCATCCAATAGCAATGAGGTGATGAAGTTTAAGGTTGGGGCTAATGAAAACTTCTATATTCGAGGTACTGGGAATGTGGGAATAGGAACTGAACTCCCTAACTCACCATTGGAAGTCTTTGAGACCAATAATAGCTCTTTGACTGCACTGAGGATCACTAACGAGGGAACAGGTACAGGTACTTCCGCCGGAGTAAGTTTTTACTCAGACGACTCTGGGGAGAATGACTTTGAGATGGCTCGCGTGGAAGCGATCCAGGTAGACACTACCAATGGTTCTGAAGATGCCAACCTATCCTTTAAGACTATGAAGGCGGGTACTCTATCCTCGGCTATGATTCTCATGGAAACCGGCAGTGTTGGAATTGGAACAGACACGCCAACAGATACGATGGACATTCGGGGTACCGTGGTCGCGCCTCTCTTCAAAGGTACTCTCAACGCGGGAAGTGTAGATATTGACGGAGGAGCAATCGATGGTGCTACCATTGGCGCCAACAGCCAATCCACCGGCCAATTCTCAAACGTTACCGCTACTAGTTTGCGAGTAACAGGCCTGATGACAGCCACCGGAAGCAGCATAACCATGGTGTCTGCAGAAGTGACCGGAACCCTGACCGCAAACACCTTCAGCGTAACCAGCCTCAACTTAAGCGGAACCATGACAGCCGCTACAGTTGATGTTAATTCCGGAAATATCGATAACACGGTGATTGGCGCTAATACCCAATCAACCGCTGAGTTCACTAATGTAACGGCTACCAGCCTTAGAATAACCTCTGCCCTCACAGCAACATCCAGCGGCTTGACCATAGCATCCGCAGATGTTACCGGAACTCTTACTGGAGCAACGGTAGATCTTAATGGCGGAAATATCGATGGAATTGTAATCGGACTTTCCAGTCAATCCACCGGTGAGTTCACAAATGTTACAGCTACCAGCCTGAGAGTAACCTCCGCACTAACGGCTACGTCCAGCGGATTGACCATCACATCCGCAGATGTCACCGGAACTCTTACCGCTGCAACGGCAGATCTCAATGGCGGAAATATCGATGGAATTGTAATCGGACTTTCCAGTCAATCCACCGGTGAGTTCACAAATGTTACAGCTACCAGCCTGAGAGTAACCTCCGCGCTGACGGCTACTTCCAGCGGATTAACCATTGCATCCGCAGAGGTTACCGGGACTCTCACAGGAGCAACGGTTGATCTCAATGGAGGCAACATAGACGGAACGGTTATCGGACTTTCAAGTCAATCTACCGGTGAATTTACCAACGTGACGGCTACCAGCCTGAGAGTGACCAGTGCACTAACAGCAACTTCCACTGGATTGACTATCTCCTCCGCCAATATCACTGGAACCCTGACCGCCGCTGACTTCGATGTATCCAGTATGGACCTCACAGGTACTCTTACTGCCGCGACTGTTGATGTGAATGGAGGAAATATTGATGGTACCGTGATTGGACTTACCAGCCAATCAACCGGTGAGTTTACCAATGTTACCGCTACCAGTTTAAGAGTAACCTCCGCATTAACGGCAGCCAGTACAGGACTGACTATCACGACCGCAACCATCAATAATCTACTCACTGTGACTACCATAGATCTCAATGGTGGGAATATCGATGGTACCGTGATTGGATCTTCAAGCCAGTCTACCGGTCAGTTCACCAATGTAACCGCCACAAGCATGAGGGTCACCTCAAGCCTGACAGCAACCTCTGGAGGACTGACTATCTCTTCTGCGAATATTACCGGTACTCTTACAGGAGCTACGGTTGATCTTAATGGGGGAAATATTGATGGTACCGTGATTGGAGCCAACAGCCAGTCTACAGCACAGTTCACCAATGTCACTGCTACCAGTCTTCGTGTTACAAGTTCTTTAACAGCCACATCAAGTGGGTTGACTATCTCCTCCGCTAATGTCACCGGGACCTTAACTGCTGCGACGTTTGATGTTACGAGCCTGAACCTCTCAGGTACCATGACTGCCGCTACTGTAGATATCAACGGTGGAAATATTGATGACATCACCGTTGGGGCAACCACTCCTGGAACAGGTACCTTTAAGACTTTCACAGTCAATAACGGTGCGGGCGCAGGCCTTGCAACAGTGGTAGCCGGAAGCGGAAACGCAACTCTACTCCTGGATGCTTCCAGCTCGTCCCAACAGTCGAGGATTGAATTTGATCGTGGCACCGGAAGCGCTGAAGGAGCCCTGGTCTATAGTCACAATGCTTCCTCAACTGCCGAGAAACTTCAAATTCAGGTAGGCACCAATACCAGCTTACATATTCTCGGAAGCGGTAACGTCGGACTTGGCGCGGAAGCAACCAATCCTTCCGATGTAGCTGAAGTCAGCAAGGATCAGAATGGTCTGACGGCCCTTCGTATCACCAACCTAAATTCTGGTGCTAGCACCGCCGCTGGTGTACGCATGTTTTCAGATACAGCAGATGAAACATCCTTTGAGATGGCGAGAATGGAAGCGATCCTGGTCGATACCACAGACCTTTCTGGTGATGCGAACCTGCAATTCCACACCCAGAATGCCGGATCTTTATCGTCTGCCATGATCATCATGAGCACTGGAAGTGTTGGTATTGGAACTGATACACCAACCGATACCCTGGATGTTCGGGGAACCGTTGTAGCTCCTCTCTTCAAAGGTGTGATCAACTCACCCAGCATTGATCTTGATGGCGGCACCATAGACGGAACCACCATCGGAGCCACCACTCCTGAATCCGCTACATTCGACTTCGCCACTGTCGATGGCTCCACCGACGCGGAACTGACCATTGACGCGAATGCTACAAGCAATGATTCCAAAATCAACTTCTACGCTGGGGGAGCAACTCAGGGAGGCATTACCTACAATCATAATTCTACCGGGACAAGTGAGTTGATGGAATTCTCCGCCGGTGGCACCACCACACTGTATGTCAAAGGAGATGGAAACGTAGGTATAGGAGAGAGTTCTCCGGATCAGGACCTCGAAGTCAGCAATGCAGCGGAGGCCGAGGTACACATTGATGGAGGTACCAACGCGGTCCTCTCTCTTGATGCCAATGCTGATGCCAATAGTTCGACTCTGCAGTTCCAGAAGGCAGGTTCTACCGAAGGTTCCATCCTCTACAATCATGATGGTACCGGATCTGATGAGTTGATGGAGTTTAATGTAGGAGGCAGCACGCAGTTCTACCTACAAGGCAACGGAAGAATGGGAATCGCCACTTCCACACCTCAGGACCTTCTGGAAGTTTACTCTAGTGACTCCGGAAATCTAAGCGCTCTTAGAATCACGAACGAAGGCAACGCTGCTGATACTGCTGCTGGAGTTAGTTTCTACGGAGATGATTCCACCTCAGATGACTATGAGATGGCTCGTGTTGAGGCCTTACAGGTAGACAACACCAATTCTAGTGAGGATGCCAAGCTCTCCTTTAAAACTATGAAGGCAGGTACCCTCTCCTCGGTCATGATGTTGATGGAGACAGGCAGTGTTGGTATTGGTACCGATACACCTACAAACACTGTGGATATTCGAGGCACCGTAGTAGCTCCCCTCTTCCAGGGTAACATCAACGCTCCTTCTATGGATCTCGATGGAGGTACTATTGATGGAGTTACCATAGGGGGAACCACTCCCGAGTCTGCAACCTTCGACTTCGCAATCGTAGATGGGTCTACCGATGCTGAACTCACCATCGATGCCAATGCCAGCTCTAACGATTCCAAGTTAAATTTTGCCAGCGCTGGTACAAACCAGGGCGGAATTACATTCAATCACAATGGTACCGATGCCAGCGAGAAGATAGAAGTTAGTGTGGGAGGTTCCACACAATTCTACTTTCAGGGCAACGGGCGCATGGGTATAGGCACCTCAACTCCTCAGGATATGCTTGAAATCTACGAGGATAATTCGGGTGCACTAACCGCCATCCGAATTACAAATGAAGGCAATGCTGCCAATAGTGCAGCTGGTGTTAGTTTCTATAATGATGACTCCACCAGCAATGACTTTGAAATGGCCCGCATCGAAACCCTTCTCATAGACAATACAAATGGTTCTGAAGATGCCAAGGTTTCCTTTAAGACAATGCGAGCAGGCACCCTGTCCTCCGCTATGATCATCATGGAGACTGGCAGCGTTGGTATCGGTACCGATACTCCTACCAATACAGTGGACATTCGCGGAACGGTAGTAGCTCCCCTCTTTAAGGGTGCAGTAACTCTTACCGGCGGGAACATCGATGGCACTACCATCGGAGCTACCACACCCGAGTCTGCCACTTTCGATTACGCAACCGTTGATGGATCAACTGATGCTGAACTCATCATTGATGCGAATGCAACCTCCAACGATTCCAGGTTAGATTTCTATGCGGCTGGATCCTCAGAAGGAAGCATCGTTTACAATCATAATAGCAGCGCAACCAGCGAGCTGATGGAATTTAGTGTTGGCGGCAGCCAGAGGGTATATATCAAAGGGGATGGGAATGTAGGTATTGGTGAGAGCACTCCCGATCAAAATCTTGAGGTTAGCGATGCAGCTGAGGCGGAGATCCATGTAGATGGTGGTACGAATGCGATACTATCCCTGGATGCAAATGCTGATGGCAACAGCTCTAGCCTACAGTTCCAGAAAGCCGGGAGTACTGAGGGATCCATTGTTTACAACCATGATGGTACCGGTACTGATGAGAAGGTCGAGTTTAATGTGGGCGGAAGTACTCAATTCTACCTCCAGGGTAATGGGCGCATGGGTATTGCTACAGCAACTCCTCAAGATCTTGTTGAGATTTACTCCAGTGATTCAGGAAATCTCAGTGCACTGCGAATCACCAATGAAGGTGACGCAGCCAATACTGCTGCTGGAGTTAGCTTTTACGGAGATGACTCCACTTCAAATGACTATGAGATGGCTCGTGTTGAGGCTCTGCAAGTTGATAATACCAATACCACTGAAGATGCTAACTTATCCTTCAAGACCATGAAGGCCGGCACTTTATCCTCGGCTATGATTATCATGAGCACAGGTAGTGTGGGAATTGGAACTGACACTCCAACAGATACAGTAGATATTCGCGGATCGGTTGTAGCACCTCTGTTTAAGGGAACGCTCAATGCCGACACCGTGGACATAAATGGAGGAGCCATTGATGGAACGACAATCGGAGCAAGTTCCGCTTCATCCGGTACCTTTGCTTTCGCTACAGTTGACGGGGCCACGGATGCTGAACTCATTATTGATGCAAATGCTACCAGCAATGATTCAAAACTAAATTTCTATGCTGGCGGTGCTAGTGAAGGTGGTATCACTTATAACCACAGCGGTACAGCTGCCAATGAGCTCATGGAATTTAGCGCGGGTGGATCAACGACTCTGTATGTCAAAGGTTCAGGAAGGATTGGTGTCGGAACCAATGCTCCAGCGAGTACCTTTGATGTAGAGGGTAGCGCTACGATTGGCGCCACCTATTCAGGATCCAACGCCGCACCTACTAACGGCATGATTGTTGAGGGTGATTCTGGCTTTGGAACCAATAGTCCTGAAATGCGCCTCCAAGTTTCAGGTGGGGGTCTGTGTGTTGGAAGTGATGCTAACTGTAATTCAGATAACGATACGGAAGGTACGATCTACGCCACGAATACTACGGTCCAGGCCGCCGACTACGCAGAGTACTTTGAGCGTGAGGAAGTCCTTTATCCCACGGATATCGTGGGAGTGAATCCACGAACTGGGAAGGTTCGAAAGTACCAGCCTGGAGACCGCCTCCTGGGTGTCGTACCAATTCAACCCGGAATTGTAGGAAACGGTTGGGCTGATAAGGAGACCAACGCACTCGTAGGTCTGATGGGTCAGCTAGAGTTTGATAGAGACCAGGTAAAAATCAAAGGTAATTATGTTCAAACATTGGATGGTAAGACTCTCGGGTTCCTGCTATCTAATGGAAAGGTCTATGTGAATCTGGGTAGTAATCTGGATGGAGACTCCCAGAATCAAGATGAGCGTATTGAAGAACTAGAGCAGCAGCATAAGCAGCAGCAGCAGACGATTGATGAACTGAAGCAGCAGATCAAGTATCTGATGAAAGCATTGAAGTAGACTACACGCTCAATCTCCACCAGGGAAGCCCGAACCGTTACGGTTCGGGCTTTTTCTTACTCTGAAATGAATTCCTCCCCTATCCTCACAGCCTTGAGGCAATTTCAGTTTGAAAGACTAATTTTGGAGGTAAAGGACTCAGCGGGAAAAGTCTTAGGACGTCTTGAGGCTTTGGTATACTCGCAGGGCTAAGTTTATTCGTCTTAAACTTTCTTCCAGACCAAGCCCCTCCGCGAAAACGAATATTTCAGGACCATGAGTAGCTCCGGTGAGAGCCACTCGAATGGGCATGAAAAGAGATTTACCCTTGATCGAAAGCTCCTTTTGAGCAGCTTTGGTCAAAGAACGCAATCCATCGGCAGTCAGAGAGCCCATGCTCTCCATCTCAGAGATAAGAAATTCGAAGAGTAGACCGTTGGTTTCCAGAGATAGAATCTGAGCACTTTCCCCTTCCTTGAGTCTCTCTTCTTGAGGTGTGCAGATAAATAAGGAAAGCAGCGATCGAATCTCAGGCGGCTTCTCAAGCTGGTTTCTCAAGGTGATCAGTACTCTGTCCAAAACCTGGGGATTCCACGTTTGAAGAGACTCCAGATCACAGTGTGGCCTGACCAGCTCCAAAAATCTCTCTTCTGTGATTCTTGATCTGAGATATTGAGCATTCATCCATGAGAGCTTGTCCTGATCAAAAACCGCGCCTGCTTTGCTGACTCTCTTCAAATCGAATTCATGCACCAGATCTTCCATATCAAACAATTCACGGTCGTCACCAGGATTCCAGCCGAGTAGAGCAAGGAAATTTACCAGGGCATCTTCGATATAGCCCCTGGCTAAATAATCTTCCACGGAAACATCACCCTGCCTCTTTGATAGCTTGGATCGGTCTGGATTCAGCAACAATGGTAAATGAGCAAACTGCGGAGAATTCCACCCAAAAAAGTCATAGAGAAGAACATGTTTGGGTGTGGATGGAAGCCATTCCTCTCCACGAATCACATGACTAATCTGCATCAGGTGATCATCCACAACATTAGCAAGATGGTAGGTGGGGAAACCATCAGTCTTTAAAACTACTTGATCGTCAATGACATCGCTCTCAAAAACCAACTCCCCCCTCACGAGGTCTGAAAATCGGATCTTTTGATGCTGAGGCACCTTCATCCGGATCATATGAGGTTCAACAGCCATTCTTGATCTACCCACATCTGTTGGTATCGAACGACAGAGGCCATCATAGCGGGTATCCTCCCCGCGCTGAGACTGGAACTCTCTCATCTTTTCCAGCCTGGCAGCTGAACAAAAACATGGATACGCATGTCCGAGTTTTTGGAGTTTCTCAACATGTTCGCGATAAAGACTGAGTCGTTGCGACTGTACATAGGGACCCGCATTCCCTTCCTTACCGGGACCTTCATCATAGTCTATTCCCAGCCTGGCCATGTTGTGGATTAAGTTCTCCACGGCTCCATCGACCTTGCGAGCCTGGTCCGTGTCTTCGATGCGTAGGATATAAGTACCACCGTGCTTGTGAGCAAAGAGATAATTATAGAGTGCGGTTCGAACCGAACCCACATGGACTTTTCCAGTTGGTGATGGAGCAAATCGGGTACGGATTTCAGGCATCGGGATTTAGACGATAGGTCCAGCGGCTATTACTTCAGGAGTTGCCTGATCTTCATAGGTTTTGAAATTGTCCTTGAATAGAGCTGCCAGTTTATTTGCGGTCTGATCGTATTTCTCCTTATCTCTCCAGGTGTTCTTTGGATTGAGGACTTCAGCGGGAAGTTCCGGACATTCCTGTGGAAATGAAAGTCCAAAGAAAGGATCTGTTTCAAAGCGAGCATCCTGTAACTTATTCTCAAGAATCGCGTCGATGATGGCTCGGGTGTATTTCAAACTGAAGCGGGATCCGATTCCATAACTACCGCCTGACCAGCCGGTGTTCACCAACCAAACCTTCGCCTGACTCTGCTGAATCAACTGGCGGAGAACCTGTGCGTATTTCATAGGATGCCAAACCATAAAGGCGGCTCCAAAACAAGCTGAAAACGTAGCGCTAGGCTCTGTAATCCCCACCTCGGTTCCCGCTACTTTTGCAGTGTAACCGCTAATAAAGTGATACATAGCCTGTTCGGGAGTCAGTCGAGACACTGGCGGTAGTACGCCAAATGCATCGCAAGTCAGAAACACTACGTTTTGAGGATGTTCTCCAACACACGGGATTTTAGCGTTATCAATGTGCTCGATGGGATAAGCGACTCTTGTGTTTTCTGTGATGGAGGTATCGCTATAATCTACAACCCCGGTTCTCTCGTTAAAGCCGACATTCTCCAGAATCGCACCAAATCGTATAGCACGGTAGATATCCGGCTCTTTTTCTGCGGATAAATCAATCGTCTTTGCGTAGCACCCACCTTCAAAATTAAAGACTCCCTTTTGAGTCCATCCATGTTCGTCGTCTCCGATCAATTCCCGTTTAGGATCAGCAGATAGTGTGGTTTTTCCTGTACCAGACAATCCAAAGAACAACGCGACATCGCCGTCTTTACCCTCATTAGCCGAGCAATGCATAGACAATTGATCTCGGAGGGGGAGCAGATAGTTGAGAATCGTAAATACCCCTTTTTTCATTTCTCCAGCATATTGGGTACCCAGAATCACAAATTCTCTTGAGGCGATGTTCAGATTCACCGAGGTCTTGGACCCAACTCCCGGAACATGCTCAGAAGCAGAGCATTGACCGGCGTTGTAAATTGTCCAGTTGGGTTCAAATGTCTCTAGCTCTTCATCGGTGGGACGAATTAACATATTATGCATAAAAAGAGCGTGATAGGCTCTGGCGCAGATCACTCGGACTTTTATGCGGTAGCTGGGGTCCCATCCAGCATAGCCATCTACAACGAAGAGGTCCTTTCTGGAGTCAAGCCAGGAGCAGGCGATATCTTTATTGACCCGAAAACTTTGTTCACTGATGGGCATATTGATATCACCCCACCAAATATTCCCTTCACTTTCCGGATCCTCGACGATGCGCTTATCTTTTGGGCTGCGTCCCGTCTTTTCACCCGAGCGGATGATCAGCGCACCCGTGGACGCTACAGAACTACCCTGGATCTTGATCGCAAACTCATAAAGTCTGGCTGGAGAAACATTTCTATGTACTTTAGGATGGATAATCTCGTACCGGGATAAATCATAGCCACTCATCGCTCACTCCTTAGCTAATCCAGAAACACTTGTTAAAACTGTCAAGGTAAAACTCTCGTATAGATTCAAAGGTCCCTATTGTATACTAAATTCTCTTAAATTTATATGCTCAGGCAGGGTACGATACCTGGTCAGGAGCGAGGATACTATGGGAAATTCTGACATCGATTCTCTGGTCGTTAAACAACTCAGCAAGGAAAAGAGGCTGGATTTTGGTATTACAGAGCTTGGAGAGCCTCTTCTCGACAGCCCATTAGTTCAGCTAGGGAAGCAATTCGTCCACAATGGATCCAGCCTTTCCTACTATCACAGCTTGCAGGATATGGAGGATTATCGTTCCAGGTTTGGGGATCCCTTACCTGCTTTTGAATTCGCAGGACCCCGACGAAAAATTTTTTTTAATCCCAAGGAAACCACTGCCGCCATCGTCACCTGCGGCGGTCTCTGTCCGGGACTCAATAACGTGATACGCGCAATTACCTTCACTCTAAACCTATACGGAGTGGAAAACGTTCTGGGAATCCCCTATGGATACCGTGGACTGGTTCAACGCTATAACCACAATCTGAAAGTTCTCAATTCCTATACCATTTCTAAAATCCAAAACCAGGGCGGAACTATCCTTGGAACTTCTCGTGGTCCTCAAAATATAAGAGAGATGGTGGATTTTCTGGTTGAGCACGAGATAGACATTCTCTTCACGATAGGAGGAGACGGCACGCAGAAAGGCGCTATGGCTCTTTGTGATGAGATCACAAAGAGAGATCTCAAAATATCTTTGATTGGCATCCCCAAAACCATCGATAACGACTTAAATTTTCTGGAAAAAACATTTGGATTTGGCACCGCTGTAGAGGCCGCGAGGGAGGCAATCCAAAGAGTTCATACTGAGACTCTTTCGCTTCGCAACGGAATTGGAATTGTGAAACTCATGGGGCGAGACTCGGGATATATAGCGGCGCAGGCCGCCCTTGCCTCAATGGATGTAAACATCTGCCTTGTGCCGGAAATTGATTTTGAACTGGAAGGCAAACAGGGGCTTTTTGCCTGCATCGAGCACCGGCTAACCTCAAAGGGTCATTGTTTGATAGCAGTTGCTGAAGGTGCAGGTCAAAAACATCTACCGGCAACCGGTAAAACCGATGCTTCTGGAAACAAGAAGTACTCGGATATCGGCACCTTTCTGGTGGATGAAATTCAGCGAAACTTCCAGGATCACCCCCACGAACCTACAACCCGGTATGTAGACCCGTCCTATCTAATTCGCTCACTGCCAGCTAGTGCAGAAGATGGAGTATTCTGCTTGAGGCTCGGTCAGTCGGCAGTCCATGCAGCCATGGCAGGTAAAACCAGAATGCTTACTGGATACTGGAGTAGGATTTTTACCCACGTACCCATGGATTATACTGTTGCCGCCAGAAAGAAGATCCATCCGGACTCTCTATTCTGGCAATCAGTCCTGGAGGCTACTCGGCAGCCCAGGGATATGAGCTAACCTACTTCACCAGAGAGCCTCAAGATTTCTTCTTGTATGGAGGAAGTTTTTTGGGAAGCATTCGCCATTCAATTCTCTCCAGGGGCAGGCTAAAGCCCTCGCGCTTTAGGACTTCATGACGATTGGGACCATTCAGATCCACAAAATCCTCGATGTATTTCAAATAGGAATCGCGGTTAATCATCATTCCATCAGTGGAAAGAACAGGTTGCTCCGCAGTATCAAGAGTAGTGATTGACTTCGTCATTGCTCGACTTCCCTTACTTGAATCCGCTACTCTTTCCAATGGGGTCGAACTGGTCTCACCAGGACGATGTGTCAAGGTAACCATCACTCCCCCCCCTGGTTCAAATCCTCCAAAGGCGAGATCAGCGGCTTTAACGCCACAGGCAATCGCATCCTCAAAATCCACATTTGAAAATAGCTCCAGATGGTTTCTTTGTAGATATCCTGGTCCTTCCTCCCTACACTTGAAGCCGTTATAAATATTCGTTGGAATCTTGAGGCGATTCTCAAGTAAGAGTTTTAGGAAAAGAGCCAGCCTACTATCCGTCACACTCTTATTCTTATGCGGATCTTGAAAGACCCGAAAGAGGAGCTGATGGCGATAGGCCATTACCTCAAGATGATTCCCCAGGTACTGCTCTCCATCAAAAGCACCCTCTGAGGCAACTACTAAAAGGTTTCCATAGCGATCCCACGAGTTCTGGCATCGATCTAGAAACCTGCCCATTTCAAAGCCGCCCTCTTTGGTAAGTAGAACATGGGGTCCATAGGAATCATCAATTTTTGACAGGAGACTGGCGGCGGCTCCCCAACCAGAATCCCTACCCATGAATACTACAACCTGCGCGACAGCGCTTTCCTTAACTTTTTCATGCCTGGTGGAATATTTACTGTATCCAAAGCTATCCAAATCACCTTGTAAACTCATGGTCTGCATAGCAACCTGCTTGGCAAAGGAAGCGTACCCAGGACAACGATGAGTGATCAACAGATCATTATCCACCGTCTTTGGGATTCCGATCACATGCAGCTCCCAATCCTGCTCTCTGGCGAACTCTTCAAGAATCAAAGCCTTTTCCATGGTATCGTTTCCACCATTTAGAAAAACATAGTGAATCTGATGGGCCATAAAAATATCCAGGAGTCGGTGACAATCTTCAGTATCAGGCTTGTATCTCGAGGTCCCAAATACCGGAGAAGCTGGAAATTTTAACCGCCTCAGCCGTGAAATAGCCTGTTCAGATCCTTCTTCCATAGCATATTGGAAAAGGTCTGTGAGGTCTTCAAGGATAGCCCCTCGCATCCCCCCCACAGCCGCATAGAAAGTATTAATCTTCTTTCTGTATTTCGTATAGGTCTGATGTACAAGTCCGAAAGCACTTGCGCTGACCACACTGGTACCGCCACCTCCCATAATGTAGACGGCATTGCGCTTCTGTGACTGTGTCATTGCTGCATCCTGGCTTCGAAAGTCTGGTAGTACGGTGTACGCTATAATAATAATCTTATCTTGATTTCCAGCGCCAGTTCAAATAACTTGTCCGAAATGTCTACGATTCCCCTCAAAGAAATCGATACCTTTCCCAATCCAAATCCAGAGCGATCCTACTCAATTCGGATAAAGTGCCCTGAATTTACCTGCCTTTGCCCGCTCACGGGTCAACCAGACTTTGCCCACATCGAACTTGAATACATTCCTGATGAACATTGTGTGGAGTTAAAGAGTTTGAAGCTCTATTTATGGGGATTTCGGGATCAGGGTGCATTTCACGAGGCCGTAACAAACCAGATTTCTGACCACCTCATTGAAAAATTGAATCCTCGCTATTTAAGTCTTAGTGCAGCATTCTCAACCCGAGGCGGGATAGATACTACCGTAACCGTTGTTCACGGAGAACGGAAAGTTTCCTGAAATATTTCAGGATTCCTCTTCCGCTAGATAAATTTTTTCTTTGACCTCTGCCAATTTTCTGGATAGCTCGATCTGTTCAGGTTCTTTATAGCTCCATAATGCCAGTGCGGCGAGAGCTAACATACCCATTGCAAGAGCGGATTCCCGCAGAGAGGTTGCTAAAAGAAACAGAATGATGAGCAAAATATAAAAGGGTTGTTTTCTACGCTCAAAAGAACTACAGGATTCCTGTAATTCTTCCGCCTTCTTTCTCAGGTTCTTGATGCGGGCTTCTTTTGTTGAGGGTTGTTTCTCATCTGTAGTGGTCATAATCTTTTTAACTCATAGAGGGTGTATTAGAGTGAATCATGATTCGGGAACGAGAGAGGAGACTTTTTATCGGAATAGAATGCTTATTCTCAATCCTGCGAAAGAGTTGATTCAGTCTTTCATCGCCAGGATAGGAAAGATCTAGATATTTCATGTATCCAAGACATTGGGGATTCAATACATCATCACTCGATTTCTTCTCACAATAAAGAAGTAAAGCCTCTCTATAATCAGGTTTCTTACTAATGCTGGCTTCAAGCCACTTATAACCCTTTTCCATTTGACCTACTTCAAAATAGAGGTAGCCTAGATAATAGAGAAGTTTGAAGTCATCTTTAAATTTCGACTTTAGCAGTTCGTGACAAAGGCTAATCATTTCCTGGCAATCATCCTGATTGGAAGCAAGAAACAGAACATTTTCAATCATTGCGTGATAATAAAGAATCTCGCTCGGATCTTTTTTCTGCCCGATTTGGCTAATCACCTTGATGGAAGTAAAATTTCTGGTTTGTAGAGCATCTAGCAGAGGCTCCACCTTCTTCTTTTCAATGAGATAGCTTGTTGAATGCTGCCAGTGGACAATTTTTCTTGATCCTTCTTCGACAATAAAGAGCCTACAGCGGCCTTCTCGCTGCTTGAGTACTTCCCTCAAGGTATCTGGATTTTGAATCGGAAGATCGCTTGTCACAAGTATGCGGCCATTCATGTTCATGAGGTATAAATCAAGAGAAAAGGTCCTCAGTGTGTAGTCGAAGATCAGATACTCAATCTGGTTAGCGATCTCAAACCACTTTCTGAGCATGTCCCTGGTGGAATAGACAAGTATGGCAATTTCCTCAGAGTTGATAGCAGACTTTTCAAACGCCGTAATCTTGACTTCGCCGGTCAGCGGTTGAAAAGCCTTTTCGGGATCACCTTCAAGATAAAAATGGTTACTCTCAGGGTGATATGGGCGATTCTTCATATGGTGTGAAAACAATCTCTGGAAATCTTCGAGCTTCATCTGCTTCCATTTGTACCACTCTAAGCTCTTCAAAAGAGTCAAGGAGACATTACCCCAACCCAGACGTCTCAATCCCTTCTCGGCAACAACGGAATCTGTCAACTGTGCGTTTTTGACTGATTCGTGAATACTCTTGAATTGAGTTGGTGAAATTGATAAACACTTTGCCGCGGTTAAGAGGAGCGGATTATGATGATCAGAAAGCTTTCCATCTACACTAGCAATACGAATCAATTTTTCAATCAGGCTTCGTCTATCCAGTTCTCCTGATTCTTGAAATTTGTTTCTTCGCAATTCCCTGAATACTTCACGTAAAATTTTTCGGTATTCCAAAGCAGGAAACTTTAGCTGGGTAAGCAGATCACGGATGATTCTTCGTTCTGATTCGGCAATCTTACGATCCTTATAAACTTCTTTAAGAAACTCCGAAATCACAATTCTTTCATCAAAATGCCCCGTAGACTCCACATTGACCAGGTAAAGTAACTGGCGTAGAGGGGAATCGGGCATCTTTCTGATTCGAGTATGGATTTCCTTCAGGACAAAACCGTGAAGCTTATCCATGTAGGCTTCAGGAATCCAATAATAGAGTTCCGGGATCAAGGGCAGATAATAGTACCTGAGATGCAGTCTTTCGCTATTTTCAAGAAGGCCCAGGGTGATTCGAAAGCAATCTTCAAAGGCAAGCAGGCGTCCTTGTTCCAAGAAATAAAACAGGGAGTGGAAGAGGTAGTGGAAAGAATCATCGAGATACTCACTGTCCCGTCCTTTAAAGTTGATCTTGGGGTTTGAAAGAAGTTCATGCAGGGTCTCCGTGAGAAGTCTTGCACAATCAATGTAACGGTTATCATACGGAGCCCGGTGTCCATGAAAGAGAAAATAGGGAAAGATGTCTAACAGTGCTATGAACAAGTCTATGTTTTCGACCTTCATCATCAGGGACTGGAAAATCGGACCGGATTCTTTCAAAAAAACAAGAATTTCATCAGGATCGTGCCGCTCTACCGTATCGAAAAACTCTTCCAGAAGTACCCCGGAGAGATTTTCATAATCCTGAGAAGTTTCACATTTGCGAAATCGAGTACGCGCGGTGAGATTTTTGTCTTGGATAAATTCTTTGATTCCTGTAGGCCGCACTCCCCAGTGACTGGATAACGCTACCTGGGGACTCTTAAGATAGCCTTCTTCAACTTCATATACCTTTTGCTCAGCGATCGAATCTACCTGCTGCGGTGCCTGGGTAAATTTTGATAAGGAGGGCGTACTCAGGGATTTTATATCCTCCAGGAGCCAACTCAGGCGCATCCTCAAAGAGACCGTCTCCGCGTTCCAACGGGTGGGAACCAGATCTAGCTGGGACTGGACCGCGGGGAAGAATTTCGAATAGAAGTCTTCGTTCTCCTGGATATAGCCAGGATCTCGCTTAAGGTAAAGCTCCAGGTCCGATCTCCAGGTATAAAATGCCTCATAGTTACCTGGATCGGTATAGAAGGCATTGAAGTTTGCCTGGATTTCTTCAATTTTTGTTTCCGGTTCTGAAGACATAACTTTACTTGTATATCTTATCAGTATTCGACAATGCAAATTCACTATTCTCTATTTTCCCGGTATATTCTCACAAAAATGATCTCTTGGACTTTTACCCGGAAGAAAAATGAACCAACTTCTAATCTATCCCGAGGAAATTTTTGACTCTAAGAAGGTGAAACTGGTTGATCCAGATAGATTGGACCATTTAAAGAAAGTCCTAAAACTAAAGACGGGAGCCAGAATACGGGTATGTATTGTGGATGTAGGAGTGGGAACCGCTACTATTCTAGACCTCCAGGAATCAGAATGTGTCTTAGAGATTGAGAAAATTAATAGCGGTCTTTCTCCCTGGTGTACACTCTATGTAGGACTGTGCAGACCGCCAACACTACAAAAGATTTTTGAACATGGTACCTGTATGGGTATCAGATCATTTCACATCGTACAGGCCCACCTCAGTGAGAAGTCTTATTGGGATTCTCGCTTGTTCAGGCAAAAGGGATTTGAAAAGTATTTCAAACTAGGGTTAGCTCAATCAAATTCCTATTATCGTATTCCCTCCCTTCATAGACACTATCATCTCAAGAACCTCAGTTTTGAGGAAGATGGTCAAAAAAAGCTGCTATTAGACCCTGGAGGTTGTCAGCTAATCTCAGATCAGGACTTCCCTGCTCGTGAGAATGTGACCCTTTGTATCGGACCAGAGCGAGGTTGGACTGAAGCAGAAGTCCTAACCTTGGATTCTCAAGGTTTTCAGCCCGTAAAAGTTTCATCGTCTCTGCTAAGGGTGGAGCATGCGCTCTTTCATGCCCTTGCCCAACTAGAGTTAATCCGTCTTCAAGAGGTAAACAAATGATCTATTCCATTTATCTAAAACACTTCTACTATGCCGCCCGCTTTCAGTCCATCAGGAAGGCCGCTAGATACTGCGATGTAACTCAGCCTGCTGTATCTAGATCGGTTCGAATTCTAGAGGAAGAACTTCAAGTACCTCTATTGGTTCGCACGAAAAACTCCTCTCAGCTAACCGAGTACGGACAAAGTCTTTTTAAATTCGCGGAACGATACCAGAAACAATCCCAGGCAATCCGAAAGTCATTCCTTGAAATGAAGGAAAGAGTCGGCGCTCTACGAATCGGAATTAATAAACACTACGAACAAGCCCTCCTACCCCTGGTAGAGCAATTTATGAGAGAAGAATCTGAGATATCAGTAGAGTTGAAATTCGCCGATGGAGAAGAGATTCGTGAGGGATTTGAAAAACATTCCTTTGATGTGGTTTTTGTAATTAACTACGATCCACTTGAGAGAGCTTCCTACTTCCTAGAATCAAATTCAAAATATCTCTTTGAAGACAAGATCCGACTGTGTTGTGCATCCGGGCATCCACTTGTGTCTGCCAAAAAGTTTTCTCTTTCAGATATCGCTCGGTATCAATTCCTAATTCCGAGTTTTTATGTGGAGCCTATCAAGGAGCAATTTGAGGCCAGCAATCTTAATTTGAAGGTTCGAGCCACGATGAATCATGGGAAATTGGTATCCAATCTGCTGAAAACTTCCGATTGTCTGGCCATTCTGGCTACAAAGACGCTTAGCCGGGAAGACCGGGCAGGAATTCACTTTCTGGAAACTCCTCAATTTAACCGTGAATTCGTAGTCGTCGCTAAATTTCTTGAACAGTCCAATTTTGGCTCTCCCAGGGGAAGACAGCTATTTTGGAAATTCCTGGAAAATCATCGGGAAGATTTCTTGTCCTCGGCAATCTGATCTGACTTCAGTTTCTTCTTCAAGCCTGGCCCCCATTCCTGGTAGGGTCGCGTACCTACGGAAACCGGGCACAGATTCTCTGTCCCATCCCGTGACTCAGTGCGATTTCCAGGTATTGGAGAATCTTCCTGCCATATCGGATCTGACTTCTTCGTAGCGCACATCTGATTGCCTTCTTCGAAAGAGCACCCTTGGAGGATATCGATCTGTCCAGGGACTCACATAGCAATTATAATAATATACGTAATCAGGTGCATGCCTATAGCCCGGTAAATTTGACTTTCGATAGCGTCTATCCCGTGAAAATGAGTAATTTGGAACTCCTCCATCAACTTCCCTCCTCCAAACTTCAGGATTCGGACCTTTGGAATCCACCATGGGAAAGCGCTCCGAATACCCTTCCATCTTCCGTTCACCTATCCGGGTACGGGAAGAAGGTTTGGAGTCTGCCCAGCGATCAAGTAACTCTGGCCGCTTCTGGTAATATCTTGTCATCGGCCATTGTCCTGGTTTTTCTCTGAGCCACCTCATCCATAAACCAGAGCGTGAAGCCACTTCTTCACGGGTACCGGCAAAGAGGATTGGACAGAGTATATTGATAAGAAAAAAACATAGGGATAAGACTTTCATGATTGACTCCACTAAGGAACTGGGGACTTCATCAGTACATAGCTGCTCCCTTTTCCCTATCGGAAGAGTCTAAGGTTGATCCGAGTGAATTCGCTGGAATCAGCGCTTTGGCAAGGGTTGGATCGTTTGGAGAAAAAGGGTAAACTGGTCAGGATGAGCCAATAAAATGGAGCGCGGATGAGCGAATCAGAATCATTACCCAGAGTACTCATTGTCGATGATGAGGAGAACATACTCAATATGTTTCAAAGAAGTCTGCGAAAAGACTTCGAGGTTATTACGACCGCCAAGCCTTCAGAAGCCATTGAAATCATGAAAAAGCAAAAAGTCGATGGAATCATTATTGATTTCGAACTTCCTGAAATCAGCGGTAGTGAACTCATCAAAACTATCAGACGAAATATGAGCTATGACTATGTACCCATTCTGGTACTTACCGCTCATGAAACCCATATGGCGGTTACTTCCTCCTTTCAGAGCGGAGCTGATGGTTTCCTGGCCAAACCAGCTACTGTGGCTGAGGTCAGGGTGAAAATGTTGGAGTTGATGCACTCCCAGAAATTTTCCAGATCGCTGAAGCAGCGACTGTCTCGTGAAAAATACTCAAACAAGGGCAATTCAGCCAGTGAGAGTTCTGAAGAGATTCCTTCCGTTAAAACGGAACCTCACCCTCCTGATCAAGACTAGGAGCCTGTCGGAGAATTGCCTTTTACTGCGACCGGCTGCAAAAAGCAGGCTCGGCGTTGTCACCAAGAAAATCGCTCTCAATGTGCTTCAAGCACACCTTCGGCGATTTTATTGCCTCCGCCTTGATCCTGAATTTTTCGCTCGCTCTCGTTACAAACTCAATTCTCCGACAGACTCCTCGTAAACCTGCTCCACTTTTCGCCCCTCTTCTACATAGGTACAACGAAAGTCTTTTCCTGACTCACTGTACTGAAAAGTAATCAGCCGGGGGTAGTTCGATTTTTCCAGTATGGGCAGAAAGACTGGAATATTGGAAACCAGGGGAACCTGGTCTAGCTGACTGGAGTCCACCCACTCCAGAAAACCCTCAGGGCAGTACTTGAGCATTTCTCCCTCGAATTTAGAGGAAAAATAAGTGAATACAAGATAATCCTTCCCCTCTCTCCCTTCAATAAATCGCAGAATCCCTTTTAACTCAAAGTTAAGCAGCCGAAACCCTGTTTCTTCAGCCACTTCTCGAAGCAAGCCATCTTCAACAGATTCCCCTCTCGATATTTTGCCACCAATTCCGTTATAGAACCCAGAATTTGGCTCATTTTCCCTTTTGAGCAGCAGAATCTGATTCCCCTGGTGAATGAAACAAAGGGTATAGAGGCCCGTAGAATGATGGTCAAGATTATCTCCAGGGAGTCTACACATTGGCTCTTCCAATTCCTTTCAGTTTTCCTTTGCCCAGTTTCGGTGCATCTGGTATTATTCCCTCCCATTTTATCTGGATGGATTAGACAACGAAAGGCCTAGGGAACATGGAATCAATTAACACCTACATATTCATTGCAATGGCTGCAGGCATCGTCGGCCTTGCCTGGGCATTTTTGCTCACGGGAAGTATCAAAAAGAACAGCGAAGGAACAGAGCGAATGGTTGAAATCGCTGGTTTCATTCGTGATGGTGCCCGCGCTTTCATTCAAGCGGAATACAAGATTCTGGCCATTTTCGTGGTCGTACTTGCAGTCTTACTTGGTTTCGCCATTTCGTGGGCAACAGCAACAGCTTTTCTGACGGGTGCGGTTTGCTCCATGCTGGCTGGAAAATTTGGCATGGAAACAGCTACCGCGTCCAATTCTCGTACTGCCAGCGCCGCAAAAGAATCGGGTCTTTCCGCCGCACTGAAAATCGCTTTTAACGGCGGCTCGGTAATGGGACTTTGTGTGAGCGGACTTGGACTTATCGGATTCTCCATCTTGATGCTGGTGCTGCACAAAGTGGTTGATCCCAGTCTCCTGGCTCTTTCCAATGGAGATATGACCAGGGCAGTACTATCAGCTATTTCAGGCTTTGGCCTGGGTGCTTCTTCAATCGCTCTCTTCGCCAGGGTCGGTGGTGGTATTTTCACCAAAGCTGCTGATGTTGGAGCGGATCTTGTCGGTAAAGTTGAGGCTGGCATCCCTGAGGATGATCCCAGAAATCCCGCAGTGATTGCTGATAATGTAGGGGACAATGTGGGTGACGTGGCTGGAATGGGCGCTGACCTCTTTGAGTCTTATGTCGGTGCGATCATAGCATCCTGCACGCTTGGCTACGTAAACCTCGGGATTCAGGGTGTGGTCCTGCCGCTGGTAGTCGTAACGGTTGGAATTATAGCCTCCATAGTGGGAATGCAGTTTGTTTCTACAAATGATGAAAAGAAAATTCACGCCGCCCTGGATTTTGGAATTAAAGTTGCTTCGATTTTAACGATTATAGGAGTTGTTGCAGCCAGTAAACTTCTAGTGGTCAAATCCGAATCTCTCCCGTTCTTTCAGGATGGATATTCAGCCATAGGGATTGCCTGGGCTCTGATTGGCGGGCTTGTAGCCGGGTATCTGATAGGAAAGGTCACCGAATACTACACGGGTACCGACGGTAAGCCCGTACATGACATTGCCAGGTCTTCTGTAACCGGCCCTGCTACTGTGATCATTAGCGGAATTGCCGTGGGAATGCAATCTACTGTGATTCCTATCGTCCTTATTTGTTCCGCCATTGGAATCGCCCATCATTTCGCGGGTATGTACGGAATTGCTATGTCAGCAGTCGGAATGTTAGCGACAACGGCCATTACTGTAGCTATAGATGCCTATGGCCCCATAGCCGACAACGCTGGTGGAATCGCTGAAATGGCTGAACTCCCACCTGAGGTTCGTGGAATTACCGATAAGCTGGATGCTGTTGGGAATACCACCGCTGCCATAGGTAAGGGCTTTGCTATCGGCTCCGCCGCACTGACGGCCCTCTCACTTTTTGCTGCCTATGCAGCCGCTACCAATCTTACGGCGATCAATATTATTAATCCCACGGTAGTGATTGGACTCTTCATAGGTGGAGTTCTACCATTTTTCTTTTCGGCCCAGACCATGAACGCTGTGGGCAGGTCAGCCCAGGATATGATCGAAGAAGTTCGCCGTCAGTTCAGGGAAGACCCGGGTATCATGGCGGGAACCTCAAAGCCTGATTACGAACGCTGCGTGACCATATCAACAACTTCCTCTCTGCGTGAGATGATGATGCCTGGTATCGTTGCTGTATGTACTCCAGTAATTGTGGGAAAATTTGTCGGTACCGAAGCTCTTGGGGGCATGCTCGCAGGAACTCTCGTCTCGGGTGTCCTGCTTGCCATTATGATGGCAAATGCCGGGGGTGCCTGGGATAATGCCAAAAAGTATATTGAATCAGGCGAACTAAAGGATGCTGATGGAACCGTACTGGGTAAGGGCTCTGATTGTCATAAGGCCGCAGTGACTGGTGATACTGTTGGAGACCCCTTCAAGGACACCTCGGGTCCATCCATCAATATCTTTATTAAGCTTGTTTCGATCGTCTCGCTTGTTTGCGCGCCGCTCTTTGTAGGCTGAGCTTCAGTCCGCGAAATTAATCTTCTTCGCGGCTCTTTAGAAATGGTGTGAATTCGTCTTCATGGAAGACGAATTCTTCCTTTCCGATGCGAATGGTATCCCCTTCTTTCACATCTAACTCAAAGAGTTGGTCAATGATTCCTCTTTTTTCCAGGAGTTTTTGAAATCTCCTCGAGGCTTCCTCATTTTCGAAATCGGTCATGGAATAGATGCGCTCAATCTCAGAACCCCTGATTACGAACATGTCCACCTCTTTGGTAACGCTCAGTGGGATCTTTTCGCGGGTTTGAAGGTAATTTTCACCTTCCTGACCTCTACCCGAAGGAAACTCCTTAGCCAGGGCTCCAAGACGCCTCACAAACTCTGTCAGCCCCTCTCCGCTCAGTGCGGAAATAGTCATGATTTCACGGGATTCACCAGAGGTCTTAAACTGCTCTAAAAACTTTTGCCTTGCTTCCCTTGCTTCCGGTAAATCGACCTTATTCAAAACAACAAACTGGGGTTTTGCCGCCAAAGTTTTCGAATAAGATTTCAATTCTTGATTTACCGTTTGGTAACTCTCATAGGGATTGGTTCGATCATAAGGAAAGAGATCGATGAGGTGAATCAAGAAGCCAGTTCTCTCTACGTGACGAAGAAACCTGTGTCCGAGGCCATGTCCTTCATGGGCACCCTCAATGATTCCGGGTATGTCAGCCAATAAAACCGATTCATGTTCATCTACTGGAACCATTCCAAGACTTGGCTCTAGAGTAGTAAATGGGTAATTCGCTATTTTGGGGGTAGCATTAGACAACTTGGAAATCAGGGTGGACTTCCCCGCGTTGGGAAAGCCGATAATGCCAGCATCAGCACTGAGTTTGAGTTCGATGCGGACCCATAATTCTTCACCAGGCTCCCCAATTTCAGCATAACGGGGTACCGGATTCCCCCTCGTAATCAGATCCCTGTTTCCTCGCCCGCCTCTCCCCCCCCTGGCAATCACGACACTCTGGGAGGAGGTATTTAGATCCGCAAGCAGGTCCCCCGCCTCCGAATAGATACAGGTACCAATGGGAACTCTTAAGAGAAGGTCTTTGCTATTCTTACCATCGGCTCGCTTTTTGCCTGGATTCCCGGGATCTGCTTTATGATGTCGACGGTGGCGATAATAGGTCAGACTATTTAAACCCGGGTCCACAAAGAAGAGAACATTTCCCCCGGTGCCGCCACTTCCTCCATCAGGTCCGCGAAATGCTTTGTTCGTCGTCTTGGCAAAACTATGGCACCCTTTCCCCCCATCTCCCCCTTTTATGAAAACCCTGGTCTCGTCTATGAACATAGGAACTCTACTGGGTAGCAACTAAAAAGATTAAAGTGCACAGACAACAAAGATAAAGTATAGACACCAGGTAAAATCCTATCATTACCCTGGAAGCCGACGCCTCTTCGTAGGGACTCTTACCAAGTTTGGAGAGGACTTCATAATTCATGATGAAGTCCACAAAAGAACACGTACATCCGACCGCACCTAACCAATGAGAAAGATAGACAAAGCAAAGGAGCCAGATTCCGAGGTTCACACAAAAAACAAAAAAGATTAAAAAACGAGCCTGTCCCAGGATTTCTGAGATATGCACCGACTCTCCATCCACATTCATAGACCCCTGTAGAAGGAGTTTGTGGAACTGACTACGATTTTTCAATCCGTAGCAATATAAGATTAAAACGACCCCGGTCAAAACCAGGACCATGACTTTCATTGAGGATTCCATAAATCCCTTCAAATGGCAGGTCGAAGAGCCATATAAGTGTAACAAAAAAAACCAGGTTCCTTGAACTATCGAATCATGAAGCAAGTCTCTTCACATCGCCAACCCGTTTTATTATGGATTCTCATATCACTCTGCATGGCTCTTGTTCCTCTTCATGCAGCAGAAATCAGCGTTGCAGGGGAAGATCTTTTTGAACCCCTCTATGACAAACCCATCCTAGACCAGGATGACTTTTTCGATGTCATGGGTCCCGAAGTCAACATTGAAGCTAACAGCTCAAGTAGAGAAAAGATGCGTATCTCTCCTCATATGGATGTCTCTATGTTTTCGGATGATCTGATAAAAACAGCCGAACTACCCTTGATGGCCAGCCCCAGGCGATATCATAAGGTTAAACCAAGATTTCCAGCTCACATGTACTTACCTTCCATGTTAGGACCCACTGGACTGGTGGATTCTATCTCCGGCAGGGGACTCCCGAGGGGAATGTTCAACGTAGGCTATTTGCACAGGCTCTCGGAAGTGAAGAGCAGTCGCATCTTTCGAAATGTGAATAGCTTTGAGGGAACTGACGTCTTCTTTTTAATGAACTATGGCCTCTCTGACTATTTCGAGATTCACGGTAAAATAATGCACATGGATCGCAGCCTGGTCAGTAATCTCGGTACAAAATTCGATTCCGCCGAAAATGGTCTTCCCGAATTCACATATGGCATCAAAGCTCACCAGGAATGGCTTGGAAAGGATTGGGCCCTGGGATTCATCAATAGCAATATTGACTCTGTAGCCAGAAACCTCATCTTGGATCAGGATTTCGAAGGCTTTAAATCGATCTATTTAACAGTGACGAGCGATATTACTCATCGAACTGAGTCCCATATCACCGTAAAAAGAAATTCTTCCGATCAAAAATTCGCCAGTGGTAACTCCTGGTTTTCATTCATCGGAGGAGTGGATACTGCATTGGCGAAAGATACCCACCTAATTGGTGAGACCAAATTCGAAAACTATCTTTCTCCTGGAAACAAGTGGTCCATCAATGGAGGAATTCGTCACCAGTTAGGGGACAGCAACCTGGAACTCTTCATGAAGAGAGCCAATCAAAAAGGCTATTCTTCTCTCGGATTCAAAGTCTCCGGAGCCTTTTAGATCCTGTCTACGAACCTTGATAGAATACCTTCAAGTACAACTCTCAGAGTGGTTCTACCAATCTGAAGTACTCTCTGCAGGTCTTCTTTAGAATCTTGGACCGGTAGATGAACAAATCCCACACTATGGGGGAAATCTACCAGGCAACGGCGGTGACAAAGCCAATAATAATAGTGATTACAGACGAAGAAACCCGCGTCGTGGCTCATGACAGCCTGAATTCCCGCCTTTCCCAGGTCTGATATCAGATATTCCCATTCCAGGTTCCCCTTCAGAAACCCTTCTCCACCTTTTATAATTTTAGTTCCATGGCGGGAAACTCCGGCATTATCCGCTCTTTTTGAATCATCCAGGTTTACAGCTGTGGACTCGAGGTGTACCAATTCTCTCTCTTTGTGAACACCTGTACCTAAAACCACATCAGCAGGAAACTCTTCTAAGAGCGCTTTCATCCTGGTTTCACATCCTTCGTACTCGGTAGGAAGTACAGCGCTTTTGAGTGAATACCCGGCAGGGTCCGTATCATGGGGATGCCACTGCTCAACCTCACTCATGAGAACACCGCTAGGGTTCTCTGGAACTCCTTGAAAGGGCTCAAATCCTGTGACAAGAATTTTCATGGGTTACTTTTCTTAATGAACAGCAAAAGGATGATCCCAGGATACCACTTAGCTGCCTTACTCTAACTGTGGCCAGGTCTCTGAAACGATCATGGCTCTCTGACTCTCCAGCCAAACCCCATTAGATTTTTCAAGACAGGCAAACATCAAGGGGTTTTGAAGGCGTTTAAAATGCTCTTCGCAACGTTCTAGAAACTCTCTACGATCCAGCAAATCAGTATCTTCACCTGGATTTGCCAAACCGAGCCAGTGAGATCGATTCAATTCAAGAAATCTTGAAGCACTGACTGAGTTTTGATTGATTTGAGAGTTTCGTGCCCACCAACCTCGGCAATGATCCGATGATAATTCCTCCGGGAGGTGATCCTGGCAGACCGCCCCCGGTTTACCCAGAGGATAAAACAAAATCCCCTTCACCAGAGCCTTCGACTCCAGGGGCCGTAGATAGGCCAGCTTCGGATCAGAATCCCGAGCCTGAGTCAGGAGTTTTAGCTGGTGATGGAGCAGGTGTTTATATTTCCTTTCCAATCTGTCCTTTGCACCAGGACCTAGAAATTGAGACAGCCCCGGAAAAATCGTGGAATTCGATGGATTGCAAAGATAGAACTTTACGGCTACCTCAAGGTGAATCCAACGTGACTGGCCCTCTTCAAAGAATAAGAAGTCAGCCTCGCCAATAGTTCTTTGCCCATTCCTGATCTGCATTCCCCTCTTCAAGTTCGTAACCTCGGGATGATTGCTGAGGAAGACCTCCAGGATATCCTCAAAGTACACACCCAGCCGACTGGAAAACTCAGGAAGGTCATTCCCGGTCAAGGCCTCCTCCTTCACTTCTTCAAACCCTTGCTGTATCCAGGTTGCATCGAGCATGGGTAAGGCTTTACCTGAAAAAATATCTGGGGAAAAAAGACACCAGTGAAGCTCCCTCAAAAAACGTGATTGCTCGATGGCACTCATGTTGGATCAGGGGATTATTCTTTGGAGGGTAGTTTTTTAATGATTCTCTTCGCTCGTTTAGCCTGGCTCGTAGTGGGGTAGGATTCAATCAATACATTGAGTACCCCCTTTGCCTTACCAACCTCGCCGATTCCAACATAGGCCTTTGCCAGGTTGAGATGGACATCAGCCAGGATCGGCTCATCAATGTAACCTTTGCTTAGAGCCTGGAGTTTCAAACCTTCAATGTAGAAGTGAATGGATCGTTCATACTCCTTTTTGTTGAGGAAATTCAATCCTAGATTTATATATTGAGTGGCATCCTCAGGGCGGGAGTATTTGGCAGCCTGCTGCTTAAAATTTCCATCGGCATAGGAATATTTGAAAATTTTGTAGATATAAGGTGCGCTATAAAAATGTCCGGTGATGGCATCGCGTACTTCTAGCACCAGGTCCTCACCGTCTTTACTTAAATTCGCTTCTCCCGCATATAGTTCTTTAGGAAGTTTTGGAACCGAGATCCTACGAAGAGTTGGTTTGGTCTCCCTTACCAGAAACAAATCTAGCTGCAAATAACGACCTCGGCCAGGAGATCGCCATTTCACAAGAACAAGCGAACCTTCCCTGGTTTCAAAACTTTGAGAATCTTCAAATTCAAAGCCCTTCCTTTTCCCAATTAAGACCGGCTCCCTGCCTTCCCGCGTAAAATAGAGGGCACCTTTTACCTGGTGTAAACTCTCATGGCGACGCTCATGAGATGCTTGAAGGCCCACCTTCTCCAACTCAAAGAAAGGAAGAGCTTCTTCACTAAAAGCAGGCAGAACCAGAACACCCAATAAAAGGAAAACAGAATTTACTCTAATCGCACGAAAATACTTACTCATCATCTCTTCTCTCTTCTCTCTTCTCTCTTCTCTCTTCTCTCTTCTCTCTTCTAGTAATCAATAATTCTTCATATTCTTGATGATAGCGTTAGCGTAGTTAATAGCGGACTGTGGGGGAGGTTTTGTTGCCCCCGCGTTATAGAATATAAGAGCATCTTTCAGGCTCTTGGTTTTCAGATGTCCATTGAGCATCATAGCGATGCCCTTTATGTTTTGCTCCGGATCATAAGGATTAATTTTATAGCCCTCGGCGGTTCGAGGGAGAAACTGACCAAAGCCTACTGCTGCTGCTACACTTGTTATGGGGACAAAATCCCGCCAGTGAGTCTGGCCGCTCTCACGGGACATCAAGGACAGCATCAAACGGCGGCGATCCCCCGGCGGCTGTAAATTGGTGAGAGATTTACTTGAGTTTTCAACCCACTCCTTAAACATAGCCGGATCATCTTTCTTACTTATCAATGGCTGGTCGGGATACTTGCGAATGGCCTCCTTGAGCTTCTGAAGTTCCTCAAAAATCATCTGACGCATACTCTTTTCCGGTCCGTACTTGATCTTGGTCACCGAGTCGAGAGTGACACCCGGCTTTCTCTGGTAGGTTTTCCCGCGGTGCAAAGCCTCAAGAGCTTCCTGGTAGCTAAGTTTATGAACACTCTTGGCACCCATGAGACCGATTCCCCTGAGGATGATTTCAGCAGTGCTCCTATTGATGTCTTCGGGCCCATCAATATCGAGTGAAAAGATAGCGGCCTTTCCTTTGAGACGTTCCTCTGAAAGTCCCGATCCCGGATCAGGCTTGGGTTCCTCAGGTTTGGGTTCCTCAGGTTTGGGCTTCACGGGCTTTGGCTTCTCAGGCTCTGGTTTTGTCGGCTTTGGAGGTGTGGGATCTGGAGTTACGATTACGGGAGGGTTGGTAGGATCGGGATTTGGTGTTGAGGGTTTTGGTTTTCCTTCAAAAAGATCGTTGAGATTCCCCAGGTTTCCAATTCCAATCGAGGGTCGGTTTGGATTGGTAGAAGTTCCTCCTGTTTTACTGGGATCAAGAGTCGAGCTACCTCCTACAATACCCAGAAGTCTGGATAAAGCTGGATTGGTGGGTAAAAAGGTAGTTTTTGAAGGTAACTTATTTCCCTGCGACTCAGTACCGCTTCCAGGTGGAGTGGTAGCCCTTAAAACTGTAGTACCTGAACCAGGAGTATCAGGCCTATTCGTACTGGATCCAGGTCCAGCTTTACTCCCATTCACACCAAGTCCCTCAATCTTAGGTGCTGTTTTTTGAGGAAGGCAGCCTTCAGTATCAAAACCTGAGAGAATCTGAGCTTCAGTCTTCTTTGAATCTACTCGAATCCCAATTCTTCCCAGTTCGGAGCTAAGTGTAGTTGGAATCTTATACTGGTGGTTTTGCTTGTAAAAGCCCAGCGCGGATCCCCATTTTCCCGACAATAGTTTTTTGAGTTTGGGATTATACTGAGCCTCAGAGCTGAGATTTTTTAGCCCATCCTGCATGGAAAAGACCATACGGGGACAGCGTTTGGCATCCAGTGTTGGTAAAAACACCGTCAAAGTCAGCATCCAAAAAAGAATTCGAATCAGAAAACTCTCCTCAACACCCCGTCATTCTCGCGCTTGACGCGGGAATCCATTTTGAGCTAATGCATATCTTTACAATCGTGGCTTAATCCCTTGATCCTCCGGTCAAGCCGCAGGATGACTTTTTGCCATAAATCAGGACATTCTACCTTAAGTTAAGTGTACGGTCTTACCACACCCTGTCAAGAATCGGGCTCTTGACGAATTTCACAACTGGAATGGGCTTAATTCAGGAATTCAATCGACTGAATCAGGGCCTTTGAGGCTGCGTTGGTGTGAACTGCTATACCAAAGCCTGAAACAGTGGGCATTTCCACTCCAAAGGTGTTTTGAAAACTCTGGGGCAGCTCAAATTCGGTGGTAATCCACTCCCCTACAGGAGTGCCCGAGGACACGCAGATGTGTCGGCTAGTGTTTCGATAGTACTTATGTTGGTAAGACTTCCCTGCAGGCTCGTTTTTTCCAGGGAATAGTGAGAAAAAGTAGGGAGCGGCAGGGAGAAAGAAATGACCGCTTGGGAATTTCTCCTCTCCGAAGGCAACATTTACCGAGATAGCCGAATTAGATTTTCCTGTCTCCCAATTAGCACCACTCGGATAATGAAGGACCTTCCAGACAATCCGCATTTTTTTTGCTCCTGGAATAGACTGCTGCTTGAGAAACACAGCCGTCCTGCTCTTCGTTGCTTCAAACATGATTCCATCATCTCGAAACCCGAGGTTGAGTTTGCTCGCGAACTTCTCAGCAAATCCCTTCTTCTTGAACCAATCCAGTGGAGAGGAAGCCCCTGCCTGATCGGTAAAATCCAGATGGTATAGAATCCCTGATTCAGAACCGATCTCCTCGAAGAGGATTCCATGCAGTTTATTAAAAAGGGAGGATCTACCTGAGGCCGCGAAGATCGGGGAAGAAATCAAAACTAAGCAAAATAGAAGACGCAGCATGTTTAAAAAATACAAACAATTGAGAGTGGAGCTAATTGTAATCAATTTGTTCCCAGTGGCAAGGGGAAAAATTAATCAATGATTGAAATGGGAAATGGCATTCTATGGGACCTTACGCATTAGCATTCCCTGGAAATACGTGTCAAATGTCGGGTGCTTTATCGCGATGTCTGTTCCAGCACTATGAATTGCTTCAACTTGTAGGTAATCAGTCGCATTTAACAATAGAAACACTGATATGATATTACTTTCTTCTGGGGTAGAAGTAGCAGTTACGATATGTCTGGCTACAGTTGTACTACCGTTCTTTTTAAGAAATAGCTGCAAATTCGTATTATCTACCGTAGGAGACCACATTACCATGACGTTGATAAGGTAAATTCCTTTTATTGGAGCCGTAAATTTACTATTGGACGTATCATAGTCACTACCATAATCATAAACCTCTGCAGTAAAGGTAACAAGGTCAAGAGAGTTATTTGAAAGCGTCTGATTAACGCCATTTTTTTCGGCCGCAAAAGCCACCAAATCTCCACCGAGAGTAGTCCCATCAGAAAACTCAATATCGGAGACAGTCACCACTTCGGAACTGTTATCTGAAACGATGCCTATCAACTGAGATCCATCTCCATAAAAGGCTGTAGCTGTAACTGGTCCGGAACTATCTATACTGGTCGCTAAAATCTGCCCGTTAACATCTAGTTTGGAGGCTGGGCTTGCGGTGCCGACTCCTAGTTTTCCATCGATCGACAAGCCATTACCACCTGTACCATTTTTATTACCAAGATGGATATAACCATCATTATTGTCATAAAAAACACCGTCATCAGAAATCTGCAAACCACCCCCTGTAGTATTATTGTGATTAACAACAACTACATCATCAAACTGGGCTCCTCCACTTACCTCCATCATGGTTGTTGGAGTAGTTGTACCGACGCCTACAAATCCTGAAGCATAATCAATCATAAAGTAATCAAACTCATTTCCAGAAACAACCTTCGAGATTTTGTAATCATGGTCAACTCCCGATTTCTGCCCCATTTTCCATTCTGCCTGCCCACCCTGGTTGTAGAGGTGATAACGAGCTTCCCCTGTGTTCTGGATCGAGATTAACTCACCCCACGTCAACAGACCGTCGACCTGGGTCAGAGTCCCGATGGATAGATCTGCGGTGGAACTCAGTCGCATGATTTCCGAAGTAGAGTACCAGGTATAGATGTTTGCCCCACGGTTGTAATTCTGCCAGACATTGGTATCCCAGTTGATGATGGGGATACTGGGATCGGAGCCATCCATATAAAAATTCGCGTCCCCAATGGCGAGTTGATCCGCAGCGGGATTTCCAGTGTCAAATCCGACATTCAGTCCCTCCGTAAATTCACCTGAACCGATAACATGTAAGCCTTCATGAGGTGAACCCGTGCCGATACCAACTCGTCCCCCGGCATCAACCACCATTTCAATACTGCCTCCCCCATCTCTAATAATGAGTGCATCCGCTTCTTGTGTGGAACTAATTTCAAAAGTCGCGTCAGTCGAGGGGGCATTGACGCCAAAGTTATCCACCATAAACAGAGCCATACTGGAACCGCTGGGAACAGCAACAGCACTGCCGCTTCCATTAAAGCCAAAGGAATTATCAGCATTCAAAGTCAACTGCTGGCCTCCTGGTATGACGGAATAAGTACCGCCCACGGAATTACTGGAACCACCGCCCACAACAGAATAATCAGCCTGGGCCGTGTTATTCTGACCGCCAACCACACTGGAATACTGCCCGGAAGCACCGTTAAACTCCCCGCCTCCGATGAAGGTGCTAGTGGAACTAGCCTGGTTTTTCTGTCCGCCGCCGACGAAGGAATAATCACCTGTACCAGTGTTAAGCAATCCACCTACCACGCTGGAATACTGTGCGGTAGCCCGGTTCTCCTGACCCGCCACTACCAGGGAATTCAGACCTCCTGCGATGTTTTGTAAACCTCCCCCTATGAAAGCATTGAGGTTCTGCGTCTGGTTGGTATCGCCTCCGGAGATTGTGGAGTAAGGAGCAAAAGCCTGGTTGTTGCCGCCACCCCCAACAAAGGAATAGTCCGCCTGGGCCGTATTATTCTGGCCGCCAACCACGCTGGAATACTGCCCGGAAGCACCGTTAAACTCCCCGCCACCAATGAAGGTGCTAGTGGAACTAGCCAGATTCTTCTGACCGCCACCAACGAAGGAGAAGTCTCCAGTAGCTGTATTAAGCAATCCACCCACTACACTGGAATATTGTGCGGCGGCCCGGTTCTCCTGACCTGCCACTACCAGGGAATTCAGACCTCCTGCGATATTTTGTAAACCTCCCCCTACGAAAGCATTGAGGTTCTGCGTTTGGTTGGTATCGCCTCCGGAAATTGTGGAGTAAGGAGCAAAAGCCTGGTTGTTGCCGCCTCCGCCAACAAAGGAATAGTCAGCCTGGGCCGTGTTATTCTGGCCGCCAACAACACTGGAGAATTGGCCAGAGGCTCCGTTGAATTCCCCGCCTCCAATAAAGGTACCCGTTGAACTAGCCACATTGTTCTGCCCACCGGCTACAATGGCGTAATCCAAGGCAGCTGTATTGGAGTTTCCTCCAACTACACTGGAATAATCACCCAGTGCGTTATTATTAGTTCCTGCCCCTACAAATCCCTTGAGACCACCTACAAAGTTTTCATAACCTCCTACAATCGCTGCTAGCTGACTGGAAATTTGGTTATTACTTCCTCCTAAAATAGCGCTATTGGGTCCATTCACCGAGTTATTGTCCCCTCCTCCTACAAAGCTGTTATCCGCATTAGCGGAGTTGGTATTTCCACCTACTACACTGGAATCCTGATTTGCTGCTGAATTACCCGTTCCAGCACCTACAAAGGCTCCCGTTGATGAAGCACTATTCCCAGAGCCTGCACCGATAAAGGAATTCTCACCGACTCCAGATGAGCCTGCCGAGGAACTCCCTGAAGTGAAACTGATCCAGCTTCCACCATTAAACCCTTCAAAGTCAGAACCATTAAATCGAATGGATCCTGCGTTATTATTGCCGGTGTTGCCCAGGAGTAACGCACCATTAACCTCGAGTTTCTCTTGAGGTGCCACGGTTCCTATTCCAACATTGGTATCGGTGTTGATGGTCATGGCGAGGGCTCCATTGACCTGAAAGTCTATTAAATCTGGGTCTGATCCGTTGTCCACTGTGATGAAGGTATCCCCGTCTGTATCACGAATCTCTTTAACCTGGGATTCTGTCAGACTATTCCAGGTTCCTCCCTGGCGAATCTGAAGATCTGAACCGGTCCATCGGATGGAACCATCCACCATATTATCAATGTTAGTTTCCCCAAGGGAGACAATCCCCGCTACTTTAACCTGGTCAGACTCAAGACTGATACTACCGTTCTTCTCAACCTCGATAAGGTTTTTTCCGCCGCTTCGTATCATGACTTCATTGGAATTCGAATCACTACTCACGAATAAACCTGAGTCCCCATCCTGATCTCGAAAATCATCATATATCCCTACAAGGGAAGTAAGCTGCGTGATATTTCTGAAATGCAGGAAAAAGTCTGTACCCGCTGTAGATTCCAAAGTATTTCCTGATGAATCAAAGCCTTCAATTGCTGCAGAAGTAGTCTCCACGACTGCCAGGCTTTGGGGTAGATCGCCTCCCTTTCCACCCGTTTGATTCTGATGTACGAAGAATTTGCCTTCAGGACGGTATGCTCTAAAATTCCCACTGGTACGGGTCAAGATATAAATAACCTTTCCATCTGTAGCCATGTTGGGAAAACTTAAGCCTTCAGAAAAATCCTCCAACTGAATATAGGAACCTGTTGCAGGATCAAACTCATATACTCTTGACTTACCGTTACCAGCACCAAGATCACCACCCATGAGGTAAATGCGATCTCCCAGCGTCACACATTTATGGCCTTGCAGAGTCTCGGGAAGATCATTGGTATGCAAAGTCCAGGAGTCTGACTGCGGATCATAGACTTCCTTGCTCTGTGGTTGATCATTCCCTCCAGATCCTCCAAAAACATATAGTTTTCCCTGGTATTCGGCGACACAGTGCTGTGTTCGACCAAGGTTCATGCTAGCCAAAGTCGTCCAAACTCCGCCGGCTTCCGGATTCCAGGAATAAGCGGAAGCCACATCACTGCTTCCGGTATGGCCTCCAACCAGGTAAATGAAGTTGTCGGCGACAGTAGCTTCAATCTGCTGCAGTCCCTGGGGGATGACTGGTCCTGTAGTCCAGCCCGATTGAGTGCTATAGATCAAAGTTTCAGTACTATGAGCGTCCGATGGGGAAAGAAGACCTCCAAAGTGATAAAGTTTGTCTTTAAAGGCAACAGCTCCGCCATTCTTACGGGCAGTGAAGGGAGCGGTAGATTCAATGCTCCAGCTATCTGAATTTACATCATAGGCATAAACGAGATCTGAATAGGTACTGTCCAACCTCCCAAACAAAGTGTATACCTTGTTTTCACCATAGACGAGGTTATTGGCTGTGTTTTCAAAGGCTACAGGGAAGGAGGTTAATGCAGCGATGGTACTATCACTCTCCACCGATTCATTCAGAGCTGTATACCCCGTGGGAGAATTTGCATCACGTGTGAGAATAGAGGCTGAGAAAGGCACCAGGTCATCGCCGACATCCTCAGTATTCACGAGTTGAACAAAGTTTCTGTCCTGTGGAGGATTGAACTTCAGAAAATGATCTTCCAGGCTTCCGCCAGTTATATAACCGCTATTTTCATCTTGTGCCCAACCTGTATAGGATACGTCTACCGGGGTTGTTACCGTGAATGTGGTCCAGGTATCGTCCGCGATGCTGTATTCATAAATGCTGGTCTCGGTGTCAGTGCCTCCAATCAGGTAGATCTTGTTATTGAAGCCAAAGGCGACAGCCTGTCGACTATCGGCGGGAAGACTCGCCAGAGCACTTGTAGACCTTCCAACAGGATCATAAACGGTTATCTTGCGACGCTCAGTCAATTGCTCAGATCCCATGAGATAAAACTTCCCTCCCGTATACACATAGGTACCGTCTGCATAGAGGTAGGTAAGCTTCTGTTGAACCAGGGTCCACGAGCCATCCACATCGGGATTCATGGAATAAATATCATCTCTGTCAAAATCCGAAGCCTGATGGGCTTGATCTCCACCTACATAGTAGATTTTGGTTCCATCGGAAAAAGCGGCTCCATGTTGTTTGGCAACCGTTAAGTCGACCCCCGTAGACCATGTATTGGACTGGGTATCGAGAACATGAACATCATCTACCCTGTTAAAGGAAATGTCGTAACCTCCAAGAGAATAGATCTTGTCCATATGGGAAACCAGGGCCATCCCCTGGAGCAAAACGGGCATGCTTGGCCCTTGTGTCCACTGGGCACTTTCAAAATCATAGATCAGCACATTACTTGTTGCGGCGGTCCCATCATGTCCACCCACCATGTAGATGTGTCCATCGTGGAAAACCGTATTGGTTGAACTGACTCCATTCTTTCTGGGCAGGTCAGGAAGTTGTTCCACACTCGCGTCAAAAGCCTCATTAAAGATGGAATCCACGAACCCTTCAGGAGGAAAATCGTTCTGGTTTAAAAAGTGCGCTCCGAGTGGTAACTCCGGTGCGATTCTATCCGTAGAGTTTGTCGATGCTGAGGTTGGACTGGTTCTGATCTCCACCCACTCGTTATCCAACCGGGCTTCAAATTCCTCTCCGGAATAGCGAATGGTGCCGTCAAGACTTGCCGTATCCGTGGTTGGCTCCAATCTGACCTTTCCACCTATTACCAGCTTCTCATCGGGATCCGTTACCATTAAACCCATATTTCCAGCGTTGTAGATGATGCTGGTGGTGTTATCCGTAAAAACACTAGACAGATTTATAAGGTTTGAACCGTCACCGTAGAAAGCTGTCGCGGAAACATTCCCGCTCACCTCCAATGCCTCCGTGGGAAAAGCCACGCCAACCCCCACACCAATTGAGGTTATAAACATTCGCTCCACCGAATCCACAAAGACGTGAATATGTTCTTGAGTTCCTGGCGTGGTCGTATCAATTTCGATGGTGGTGTTACCTGAGGAAATTGCCGCAGGAGTGGGGAAATTAGTAAGCCCTGAAGCGTCTCCTACGAATGCCGCTGCGGTCACCGTACCTGTGACGTCTACATTTTGAACGGCCAGGAGAGACGGTCCTAGAATTTCAGACCACCCGCTAAGTTAGACTTTGTGGAAGAATGGCTCCCCAATGTGAAAGGATAGTAGGA
>Ga0257123_1000310_pt1 | contig 41371 bp, 35 predicted proteins | sample SI106_135metaG_FD_190185 | JGI IMG/M metagenome (GOLD analysis project Ga0257123, IMG submission 190185) | Marine microbial communities from Saanich Inlet, British Columbia, Canada - SI106_135 | ecosystem: Environmental > Aquatic > Marine > Inlet | place: Canada: British Columbia | collected...
CATTCTTCATTGTAACTTTTTTATGATATTTCTGCATTAACTTATCACGCTCATCAGCACTTCCGCCTTCAACTTGTGATAATGGCTTCCAATATCGAGTCGTTACTGCAACCACTGTATTGGGATTATCTTTTGACTTTTTCTTCTTCTTCTCAAGCTTCTTACGATTTTCAAAAAGATGAACATCTTCATGGTATCTTTGGAAATATTTATTATTACCTGATACCGCGGCTTTTCGCTCATCTTCATTCGGCCAAGTTTTTTTATTTAAATCACCGCCAGTACCTGAATAAAGCGTTGCATCTTCCATGTTTTTAAATTCATTTAAAAAATTAACATCTGTTACTTTCCCCGTCCAGTAGTGTGTTAAAAAAAGTGAACTTTGCAATAGTTTTGTTTTTGCATTTCGAGCAGTATGGTACTCTAATAGAGCCTTACCTCTATCTCCCGATTTATGGCCATCAACTTCCGATACTGGTTTAAATTTGTACTTAGACCAAGCTATAACAGTATTACCTTCATAGTATTGCGCATAAGAAACTGTTGTAAGCATTAGTACTAATAGTATTCCTAATCGTTTCATTTAAGTATTTTCCTTTATTATTTTTATTGATTATCAGCTGAGATCCTTAGATTAAAACCGATTTTATCTCTAAGGATTTTGTACTCTTAATTTAATTTATTTCGATAAAACAAAAATAGATAAATTTTAATCTAATGAATTTCTTGATCTTTTTCATATGAATGGACAGCTCCTTTTTACTTAAAGACTTGAGTGATTTTATTTCTTTTTGCATTAGTCTCCTGATATTTATTTTATATCTGATTATTTATTAAGATTTCTAATAAATTTCAAATTGTTATTCTTTCTAAAGCTAAACAAGAAACAGCCTCTTCCAAAATTAATTGAATGGTAAACCTGATTTTTCGAATATTCAAAAAATCGAGTTATTGTTAACAATAATATAATGTTATTCCCATCGCTCTTGCTCCCCTCCTAAACAGGGGTTATATTCCTCGGCTTTTTTAACCCTATAATAATAAGATTCAATGAAAAGTAAACAGACACCAAGATTATTAATGATTGGCCTCACTCTCACTTGGGCTATTTGGGCCATCTGGCCTACGATCCAGTATCAAGGGCTATCCAATGCTGAAAAAGAAACCCTTCGAGAAGAAGGAAAACTAGACCCGATCGAGTCACGAACTATTAAACAAGGACTCGATTTAAAGGGGGGAATGTATATCGTCCTTGAAGTTGATTTGCCAACCTTGTTGGAAAATATTGCTGAAAACAAGGATAGTAAATTTAGTCGATCCATTGCATCTGTTCGGGAGCGACTCTCTCAAACACCAGAGGCAGATTTTTTCACCCTTTTTACGAATTTAACCAATCAAAACAAGCTAAAGCTATCTCGCTATTACTATGACCATGGATCCAGTAATAGTGATATTCTTTCATCTTTAGGAGAAGAATCAGAAGATGCGATTAACCGCGTTTTAGAAATTCTTGTAAACCGGGTAGATCAATTTGGTGTGGCTGAACCCACCATACAAAAACAGGGAAGCCAACGTATCATTGTTGAGCTTGCCGGCATCCAGGATTCTGAAAGAGCCCGGGCTCTTTTAGAAAGTACTGCACTCCTTGAATTTTTTATTGTGAAAGATATAAGCACCACAAACCAGTTGATGGTTAGAATTGATCAAGTGCTAAAAGGGGATGAATCTATCGCCGCCATTACAAAGGTTAAAGCTGCTGAAGAAAAAATCAAATCCCAGAAAAGTGATGATGAAACTGTATCCGTAAGTGAATTATTTGGTGAATCTGAAAATAGCGATACACAGTCTGATTCTGCTGCTGTTGATGAAAATATTTTTGCGGAACGACCATTTTCGGCCATGTTAAGAAATTTAGGACAAACAATTGGCGTACCAGAAAAAAATATATATGCTGTAAAAAAGATTTTAGAACGACCCGAAGTTCAAGAAAAACTCGCTGCTGTTGGCGGGATGTTTCTCTTTAGCCACAAAGCAGAAGAATACCCCTTGGTAGATGGTACATTAGAAACAATGTACAGTCTTTTTTTGGTTGAAGATGAGGCTGAACTCACAGGCGGTGTTGTGGAAGAAGCAAAAGCAAATTTAGGTCCTCAAGGGTCTACATCTGCCGGACAACCTATCGTTAATCTGTCTATGAATTCTGACGGTGCTCGAAAATGGTCAATCGTTACTGGATCCAATGTGGGTCGTCAAGTTGCGCTTGTCTTGGATAAAAAAGTGCATATGGCCCCCAATATTAAGGAAAAAATATCGGGTGGCGGTACCCTCATTGAAGGATTTGCGGATATTAATGAAGCGAAAGATATCGCAATAGTCTTGAGGGCCGGGGCATTGCCAGCGCCGGTGGACATTATAGAAGAACGGGTTATTGGTCCTTCTTTGGGTGCCGATTCGGTTCGCAGTGGAACATTATCTGTCATCATTGGCCTTGGACTTGTATTAATATTTATGTTGATTTACTATCGCTTTTCCGGACTTATTGCTGACTTTGCACTCATTTGGAATATCGTACTGGTGTTGGCAGTATTGGCTTCCCTTCAAGCGACCTTAACACTTCCGGGTATTGCAGGATTAATTTTGACCGTCGGTATGTCAATCGATGCAAATGTGATTATTTTTGAACGGATACGGGAAGAACTCAGAAAAGGAAAGACACCCAAAGCTGCGGTTAAAAGTGGTTATGACCGCGCACTGACGACCATTATTGATGCAAATGTAACAACCGTTATTGCTGCATTGGTCCTATGGCAGTTCGGTACAGGCCCCATTAAAGGGTTTGCCACTGTACTTTTCTGGGGAATTTTAGTATCCATGTTCACCGCAATCTTTGTTACCCGAACTATTTTTAATTCCTTTACCAGCCGAAAAGGCTTTACTAAACTGAGCATATGAAAATTATAAAAGAAACCAATATCAACTTTATGGGTCAGCGAAAACTGACTACAATCTTTTCTGCATTTGTCATTCTTGTCGGAGTTATCTCTCTCGTTGTCAACGGCGGCCCCAAATTAAGTATCGATTTTAAAGGAGGAACCCTAGTCTCTGTTCAATATACAGAAGCGATGGATGTAACCGCTGTGCGCGCTGCCATGGGAAATGTAAATATCGATGGACAATCATTTGATTTCAGTCGGGAAGAAATAAAACATTTTGGTGGTGAAAATTCTGTGTCCGTTCGCGTACCACACATGGATGATTCGCCTGAGAATTTTGCCCAAAAAATCGTAGATCACCTCTATGATAGCTTTCCCGGACAAGTGCCTGAAAGTAAAACAGATTTTCTTTTAGGTAAAGGAAGTGTGGGACCCAAAATCGGCGCAGAATTAAGCGGTAAAGCCGTTATGGCAATCATATCTGCTTTAGGGTTAATCTTACTCTATATTTCTATTCGATTTGAATTTCGATTTGCATTGGGTGCCATAGCCGCGCTGGCTCATGATGTTTTAATTACATTGGGCATCTTTTCTTTACTTGGATTTGAAATCAGTCTACCCATTATTGCGGCTTTTCTAACTATTGTCGGTTATTCTTTGAATGATACTATTGTTATTTTTGATCGTATTCGTGAAAATGTAAAAATAAATAAACGGGAAGCATATCATACTGTAGTGAATCAAAGTATTAATAATTCCCTTTCCCGGACAATTATTACCTCTCTCACAACATTCTTTGTTGTTTTGGTTTTATGGTTATTCGGCGGTGAAGTGATTCATAATTTTGCATTTGCCATGATCATTGGTGTGATTGTGGGTACGTATTCATCCATTTATGTTGCCAGCCCCATTGTAGTTCACCTTCACGAAACTGCATCTAAATAAATTCCCATTAAATATAAATAAAAAAGCCTCGACAATCTGTCGAGGCTTTTTTTATTCCATTATCTCTATTTATAATTAACTTCTAAAAATTGTTTTTTCCCAGTTGAACATTTTCACGCACCAGAAAATGGCTAATCCCGCAAAACCAAATAAGGACATGTATACTTCCGCCATGTAGAGTGGATTAATGACACCGGCAATAATATCCTTGGAAGCTAGTGATACATTTAAAACAGGTATAAGGGACGTAATTGCGTTTAACTCCATCCCCGGTAATGTGCCAATAACCGCTGGAAAAATAATGACAATATTCAAGGGCGCCACTATGCTTTGGGCTTCTTTGAAGGATTTTGCATATATTGAAAGGCCCAACAGCATTGCGCTGAAAAAAGCAGCCACCGGTAGAACCAATGTCATGATTAACCCAATAGTCTTGGGATTAAGAACTTCATTGATCACAATTAACACCTCGGGCGGAATATCAGGAATGCGCTGAATCCCCACGGCCATACCGCCTAAAGCAAGAAATGCCGTTAAAAATGCGGCTAACAAGACAACCAGAAATTTCCCCAATACAATATCCAATCGGCTGGCCGGTGAGGAAAGAATGGTCTCTAAGGTACCTCTCTCTTTTTCTCCCGCACCTAAATCCAGGGCGGGATACATTGCGCCCATGAATCCAAAAATTATAAATACATATGGAAACCATCCACCGGCAATCTTGCCAAATTTTTCCTGTTTCGAAGCAACATCTTCATAATTAATATTGTAAGCTCTGACCACTTCCGGCTTAAGGTTGAGACGGTCCATCCGCTCAGATACAATTTGATTTTCAAACTTTTTCAGAACACCATTAATTCTATCCTTGGTAATCCCAAAAGAATCGGTACCTTTAAATTGAATCCTGATTTTGGCTTGACCATTTTTAGCAATATTCACTTTATAATCTGAATCAACATGAATAGCCACATCAAGGAATTCCTGTTGTATATATGACTGGATGCTATCCGTAGGAATTTGATCCAAAATGATCACCTTGTTCATATCAGCAAAAGCCTGGTATAAATCCGGCGCATATTCCTGACCGTAAATTTGTACTTTCAATTGTTTTTCGCTGGCTTTTTCGGCCATAGACTTGGTGATTTTAAATACAGTTCCCAAAAGAACCGGTATAAGGAATAGAGGAACCACAACCATCATTATGATAGTTCGTCTGTCCCGGAAAATATCGATTACTTCTTTTTTCGCAATGGTGAGGAATTTCATATTAAGCCTCCCCCACTCTATATATGAATTCATCTTCAAAAGTTGGTTGTGTCATTTCTTCCTTAAACTGATCCAAGGTATCATTGTAAAAGAATCTGCCCTTATAAATAATGGCAATATCATCACAGACTTGGTTTACCTCTCCCATTCGATGTGTAGAAAAGATAACTGTTTTCCCTTCTTCCCGACAGGAACGAATCAAATCCATTATGGATCGGGACGTCATCACATCCAAACCGGATGTGGGTTCATCAAATATCATTATAGGCGGATCGTGAATGATCGTTCGTGCAATGGACGTTTTTTGTTTCATTCCTGTACTTAAACGAGAAATTCGTCGATCGGCAAATTCATGCATATCTAAAATATCAAATAGATGATTTTTCCGCGATTGAAAATCTTCTTTACTCATGCCATGAAGATCACCAATATATTTTACCATTTCTGTGGGTGTCAATCGATCATATAGTGCTGTTTGACCTGTCATAAAACCTATTTTTTCACGAACCTTTTGCCCTTCTACAACAGAATCATAATTTGATACAGTGACTGTTCCTTTGGTGGGTTTAAGCATGGTGGCAATCATTCGAAGGGTAGTGGTTTTTCCCGCGCCATTGGGCCCCAATAGACCAAATATCTTGCCCGGCATACATTCGAAACTGATTTCATCCACAGCTCGAAGCGTTTTGGCATTTTTATACTCTTCCCCAAGCTCTCTACGCTGTTTTTTGTTAAGTGAAAAATCCTTGATAAGATTTTGAACCTGAATCATATGTTACCTCTAAATTAAATGGGGGAGATTTTAAAAAGGCGGGTATGACAAGGCAAGAAATATTCATTTTAACTATTTTTAGTAAAATATTCCACAAAACACTTGATTATATTCCCAGCGCAAATGTTTATGAAAACGAAGATCTTTATATTATACGCTATTATGAGTCTCTGTTGGGGGCTCACTTGGTATTTTCTTAAAATTAGCCTAAGAACAATGCCCATGTATTGGGGATTATCACTAAGATTTCTTATTGCCGGTGCCATCTTTTGGGGCCTTTATTATTATAAAAGTGAACGGATAGTTTTGACTTCAAAACTAAGATCTGTGTACATTATGTTTGCATTATTCAATTTTACTATCGGTTATTTTTTAACCTATTGGGCCACCCAATATATTTATTCAAATTTAGGTGCCATTCTGTGGAGCTTATTCCCCATATCCGTTGCCGGTATGGCACATTTATTTCTTCCTGACGATCGTATGAATCTTCGAAAATCGTTTAGTATGGCTGTGGGTTTAGCGGGAACAATATTATTATTATACAATGGTGAATCCCTTGGAGAGGGAAAAGTATTTATGGGCATTATGGCTATATTGATCGCAGTTTTTTTAGCGGCATGGCCAAATGTGTATATGAAGATGGGAAACCATAAGATGAATGCTTATCATCTAAATGCAGTTGGCATGACCATCTCAGGTATCATAATGCTCATTGCCTCTTTAATTGTAGAACAAGGACAAACCATGCCCACTGATCTTGAAAATATATTTGCACTTTTTTTTCTCACTGTTCCTGGTACAGTCGTCACTTGGGGCATTTATATCTGGCTATTCAACCATTTAAGGGTGAGCCAATTAAGTTACGTAGCTTTTTTCCCGCCTGTTGTGGCCATTCTAATGGGATGGCTATTTCTAGGAGAGTCTTTACCTTGGGTGACATTAGCAGGTGCAGGGTTGGTAATTATGGGTGGATTTTTAATAAACTATAATCCTCAGGAGCCCACAGCAGTTGAACCATAGCCAATCTCTACCTTTACCCATTCTATTTTTTGTAAATTCTAAATATGATTCTGACGACTCTTTTTGATTCCCCCATCGGAAAATTACTTATTGCAAAGTCGGGTAAGGGATTGACACATATTCTATTCGAATATGAAATTCCGAATTCTGATCAAATTATAAAAAAGAAATTTTCGCATTGCACTATAGCCCAAGATGACAAAGCCCTTTCAGATCCAGTTCGACAAATCCAAGAATACTTTTTCGATAACCGTCAATCATTTGACCTTGATTTAGATTTAATTATGCCACCATTTCATTTTAAAACACTCATGGTTGTAAAAAATATTCCTTTCGGGAAAACACTAACTTATAAAGAAGTTGCGCATCGAGCGGGGAATCCCAAAGCAATAAGAGCTGCGGGATCCGCCAATGCCAATAATCCTCTCCCCATTGTGATACCATGCCACCGTGTATTGGCTACTGGTGGTGGTTTGGGGGGTTACGCAGGAGGGCTCAAAATGAAAAAAATCCTTCTGAACTTGGAAGGTGCCCTGTAATTTTCATCCTTATTTTCAAGATAAAAGAGATAAAATAATGTTACAATTAATTAAACGACGGATCTTTGCTGGCCTTTTGGCTATTGTACCCATTGCAGTTACCTTCTGGATATTAAAGTTCCTATTTTCTTTCTTTGATGGAATCGCAGCTCCAATTCTCAACCAGATTGGTGTTGAGATCCCCGGATTGGGTATTATTTTGACCCTTGTTATTGTCTTTTTTCTCGGATTATTTGTAACTAATGTATTGGGAAATACCCTTTTCAATTGGGGAGAGCGTATATTATCAAAGCTTCCTATTGTCAATACTATCTATAATACAATAAAGCAGATTACCTCAGCTTTTACTGGTTCTGCTGTCAAATCTTTTCAACAAGTTATTTTCATTCAATACCCCCGACTTGGGCTTTGGACGATGTGTTTTGTCACCAATGAATCTCAGAATGAATCAGGTGAAGATTTTTATCATGTGTTTGTACCCACAACACCCAATCCCACATCTGGTGTATTTATTATTGTTCCAAAAAAAGATGTGGTACATCCGGACATTTCAGTTGAAGATGGTTTGAAAGCAATTATTTCTGGCGGCATTCTTGATTCCGGAATGTCTCTAAGTGGCCAATTGCCAAGCAAGCTATGATTTTGATATGGCAATTGAATATATAGACGGCATTCGCTTATACCGCACACTTACTGCTGGTCTGAGGCGGGTTGTCTCCCGTCAGGACTATTTGAACAAAATAAATGTATTTCCTGTCCCGGATGGTGACACAGGGACCAATATGGCATTTACTCTCACTTCAATTGAAGAAGGAATTCAAGATAATATATATTCTGATATCCACCAAACCAGTATGGCTATCGCTGATAGTGCTTTAGATGGTGCTCGAGGAAATTCTGGTGCGATATTGGCACAATTCTTTGTGGGTTTTGCAGATGGTATTTCTGACAATAAAACTCTGAATTTAACGCAATTTGCGAAAGCCATGATGGTGGCTCAAAAATATGCCTATGATGCGTTGGTTAAGCCAAAAGAAGGAACCATTCTTTCAGTAATAAAGGCTTGGTGTTTGAAAATAAATGAATTAGCGAAAACTTCAAATAATTTTCAAGATTCTATGAGAAAAGCACTTGACATGGCACAAATAGCTTTGGACCATACACCCGACCAATTAAGTGTTTTAGCAAAAGCAGGTGTGGTGGATGCAGGTGCCCAAGGCTTCGTGGATATGTTATCTGGAATACAAGATTATATAGATTCTGGTGAAGTCACTCAGGTCAAACTTTCCGTTTTAGACATATCGCAAAACGTTGCTTCAGAAACCAATGAAAAATATAGATATTGTACTGAATGCATCGTGGTTGGAAAAGATATTCAAAGACGTACACTTCAAGAACAGCTTTCTAGTATAGGTGATAGTATTGTACTTGCTGGAATGAAATCAAAAGCGAAGATACATATCCATACCGATTACCCTCAAAAAGTATTTGATTTATGTAAATCTTATGGACAAATCTCTGGCGAAAAAACAGATGATATGATCAAACAACAAAAAGATACTCAATCAAATCATGAGGCCATCGCTGTCATTGTTGACTCTACTTGTGATCTACCTGAAGACTTATTTGAATTATATAATATTCATATGGTACCGGCTCGATTGAATTTTGGTGATACCCATTATGTAGATAAAGTTTCACTTAATACAGATGAATTTTGGGAAGAAATTGCATCAAATCCAATTCATCCGAATACGTCTCAACCCTCTCCAGGGACGTTTCGAAGACAATACCAATTCCTATATAGCCATTATGAATCAGCTATTTCTATTCATGTCCCCCAATCCTTAAGTGGCACATTTCAATCAGCCTTAACTGCATCAAAATCAATTAAAGAATTTCCAATTCATGTCGTAGATACGGCTAATGGATCCGTGGGGAACGGATTAATTGCGATTCGAACTGCTGAAGCGATTGAAGCTAAAAAATCATTTGATCAAGTAAAAAAAATTGTTGAGAAGACAATTGAAAATACCAAAATTTATATTGGACTAGAAACATTGGATTCTGTCGTAAAGGGTGGTCGAGTTTCTCCCACAGTAAAAAAGATAGTCAATTTACTTCGAATAAACCCAATACTTACAATCACGAAAGATGGTATTAAAACAATAGGGAAAACTTTTGGCCATAAAAATAAAGCTGAAAAATTTATTCGATTTCTAGAAAAACAACTCCCAATAGATAAACCATTCCGAATTGCCATTGCCAATGCTAAAGTAGGGGACATTGCCAAAAAATGGGAAAAAGAATTAATGAATAATAGTGGCGCAGATAAAGTAATTTTAACCGAGATTGGTCCAGCATTAGGTGTCCATTCCGGGCGTGGTGCTCTGGCTGTTGCAATTCAAACATTAGATGATGGTTTAAATACATGAGCGAAATATCATTTTTAATTGTAGTCCTCTTTGCCAGTTACTTGGCAGGATCTATTCCCACCAGCATTATAATGGGACGTCTAACTAAAGGTATCGATATCCGTGAACATGGTAGTGGCAATGCCGGCGGCACTAATGTTTTTCGCGTTTTGGGTTGGAAACCTGCACTAATAGTTTTAATTGTAGATGTGTTTAAAGGATGGTTCCCCGCAGCTGTGTTGGCGTCCGTATTTTTTAATGTCCAAACTATTCCTGATTTGGGTGTAGTTCAAATTTTATGTGGTTTTTCTGCAGTTTTAGGACACACATACACTATATTTGCAGGATTTAAAGGCGGCAAAGGTGTCGGTACATTGGGTGGGATGCTTCTTGCGCTCTTTCCTTCTGCATTTATATTTTGCCTCGCGGTTGCTATATTAGCCATTATTTTTACTGGATATGTTTCGGTCGCTTCAATATTTGCTTCGGTTTCGTTGCCATTATTTATCATAATTCTACCCCCATTTTTGGGTACAGATCCAGCGCCATTATCATTAATGATTTTTAGTTTATTGATACCATGGTTTATCATTTATACCCATAGAAGTAATATTCAGAGATTACGAAGCGGCGAAGAAAATCAATTTGAAAAGGCCATGATCTTTAGAAAGAAAGACCATACATAATTAAGTTATATTTGATGTGCCACGGCTAAATGAAACGCACGGTCCATTTGTTTCCCATCATAAAATCCCCAGCCATATTCTAATCTAAGAACCGGAACAAAAGGCACTTGAAATTGTAAGGAAACCCCCGTGCCTAAAACTGGGCGCAATCTAAGTAAATCTTCAAATTTATCTTGGCTTGTAACTCCCCAATCGATAAAAGTACTAACGGTGACTCCAAATTCATACAGATTCTGAAGCGCAATTCTTGGCACAATTACTTTTCTTAATTCCACTGATGATTTCAAGTTATGAAAACCAAATCGATATGATTGTTCAGGATCATTATAATTAATATGAGTTGGGTAATGCCAACCCCTTACCGACCCAGATTCACCCATGGCACCCATAAAATGGTGATCTTGTTCTCCAAAACTCATCATGGCTTTTACACCCGCAGCCAATATCCATGGTCTTGAGTTATGAAGACTGCTCAATCTTTTATAAAAACTATAGGATTGAAACCAAGTAAAATTATTTTCAACCTCCCCTTTAATATCAATCCGACCCATAAATGCCTGCTTAAGTAAAATACCTTTGGTCGGGTTCGCATATAAATCCCGGCTATCATAAATAAAAGAGCCTTGGGGGGCAAAATACTGATAATTCAATTGGGTAGAATCATTAAGAAAATCCATATCTTCAATTTCAAACCCGATGAATGTTTTTCGTTTTTCACCAAAGTACTTTCCCACATTTAATTCCACTGTTTTGATTTGAACTGTATATGGAAGATAAGGGTGGTTATACTCTCCTTTTCCCATATTCATACTTAATGAAACATGGTCACCTGTAATCCAAGGGTTGGTAAAACCAATACCAAATGTGTTTCTCCCACCAACCATAAAACCACCGGCAATTTGTTCATTCCGCCCACGGAAATTTTTAAATACGCCTCCGACTCCAAATGACCAACCTGTTTCTTCATCATATGCTGGTGAGGGTCCACCAAAAAATCGGCCACCAATAAAATTTGCATTTTCTAATATTTCATATTCAAGACGAACTGTTTTATTCTCCAACGGAATTGCACGCCACTTTATATCAGCAAAAATACCCAAATTAATTAGACGATTTTGATCTTCAATTGCAATGACACTATCTAACGGCACTCCAACAGGATGTTGGATTTCTCGGGTGATGATATAATCTTTGGTGAGTGTATTGCCTTTATGTGTGATTTCAGAAACGACGAGTTCCTGGCATAAACATAGAATGGGCAGTAATAAAAAGAATCCCCGCAATTTCATAAAAAGATTTATTTAAATGTCGATGCTTCTTAGGAGAAGTTTCTTTTGATATTCAATACCCTCTTCCGAGTACATATCGTTTATGGCTGTCCTGAGTTTTTGATCAACAGCATTACTATTCATTTGAATCTGCACATGTTTCTTATCCAATTCGCGCACCTTTAAAACAGTTTGATTGTTTTTATATTGATGAAATCCATCTGCGAACTCACGAGGGGTACCATATTCCATCAAAAATTTATATTTAATCACATCATCTGCTGTCAATTGAGGAAAACCTGTGGGCTTGAGTTCAATTGTTCGGACCACACCATTCAATATATAATGAGACGGTTCATGGTTTGTAGAGCTATATATATGATCTATATTTAGAAAATGAAGTTCAACTGTTTCAATAGTAAGACGGGTGATGATTTGGAATAGAACTTTTGACCGTTTTAATGGAAGTTTATATCCTGTGGGTAGGTCTATCACTTCTTCCCAATATTCTACCGTTTGGGCCGAATCTAAAACATTGGACATAACCGTAGGTAAACTCATTCCCCATTTGGCCACTGGATGTCGATCCACAGTCCATCCTTCTGGTAAAGGTTGAAGTTGAAAAGCCGGCTGTGGGGGGGGCGAAACTGATTCGTTAATTTTCTCAGCATTTTCAACTTTTGGTTCCATCGTTAATGGTTCAACTTCTAGTTGTCTATTCGTACAACTAAACATTACAAAACAGAGATAGAGTAGAAAAATATTCTTAAGATATTTCAACATAAAGTTTATTTTTCCTTGGGGGGATGTTCCGGATGTTTATTCCCTCGGTGACAGACCCAACAAGAGATTTCATGAAAGTTTAATTCATTCATGGTTTTGTTTGATTGTTGCACCATATCCATCATTTCTCTAGCCACTATTTTGTTATCCTTTTCATCGCTGGAATAATCATTCATATTGTGACAGAAATTACACTTAACACCCAATTCAGGTGCCACAATAGTTTTCATAAAAGTAACAATTTCCCGCTTTGTTTTAAATGGAAGAACTTTGACGTTCTTCAATTGGGATTTCTGCCCCATTAAAAACCCCGATAGGATTGCGGTGATTATGATTATATGTTTCAATTGTACTCTCTTAAAACCATATGTGTAATTGAGATAATAATTCGATGCCTTTCAAGGAGTCTCTACCTGATAATTGGGTAGATCTTATTTGAAATTTAATATCTACAAAGGGTAAAGGTACATAATTCAGCCCAAAAGTGGTACGTCGAATTGCATCTTCCGTATATTTTACGCTTTCATCAAAAAAATCAATTCGACCCAAAACTGTGAACCCTTTTTTTACCTGCCAAGCTATTTCACTATAACTGGCAATAGTTCTATCAATAACCAAATTTTCAGCCATATCAACTTCTCCCATCCAAGAAAACGGCCCTCGGGAAATACCACCAAAAATACCAATCAATGTTAAATCACCTTCAACTAAGAAAGAACCACCTGACATTGTATTAAATTCGTGGATAGATCGATAATATTCAAATCGTCCATGGATGGATTCTGTTGCCTCCATCATAAACCCATTTGTGTAGCCAAGTGAAAAATACGTATCTCCCATATAATAACCCAGTTCAACAATTTCAGTATTTTCCAAAGTGGGGACAAAAGGCATTCCTTCGCGATGTGACCCTTGAACCAATCGAATATTACCACCTCGGGTAAATGCTGTATGGTCATCAAGTTTTAATCCAAATGATGGTTTGGCCATTCCCACCATCAGGTATCCATTATTCTGATTAATTCTAATTTGCAAACCCAAATCTGATTGTAGTGTTGCCAAAGTTGCACCAATGGTGAGCTTTCTAATATCTGTTTTTAAGTGAATATTTGCCTGCATGGGAAAAACAGATAGGTCCTCTGGAACATTCCCTTCAGTCTTAAAGACAGATTGAATTCGGCCATCTCCACCAACTTGAATATGGCTAAAAACAATTCCGGAATAGGAGGAATTTTGATTCGGTAGTTTTGAGGGCAAATCATCCATTCCATAAACGATACCATAATCATTTCTCTGGCCACCACCTGATGGATTCACATGGCATAGGATGCAAGATGATCCATTCTCAAGCGCATATCTTGGAATGGCCAACAACATTCCCTTCAGTAATAATAATATAAAATATTGATATTTAATCCTTCGAAAAATCAATTGTTGAGTGCGCCCTGATTAATCCATTTTATGAGGATTTCTATTTTTGTTTCTTCCCAAGGATCCGCAGGCGCTGGTGGCATTCTATCCCCAGAAGCAGCCCCTCTCAACTTTTGGATAATTAAACTGCCTTCACCATCATTAGGGATAACAACAGGACCATTAGTCTTTGATCCTTCCATTAATTTATCATACGTGCGAACAGAAAGCTCTCCTCTATTACCATGACAATTTATACAACTGGCATCCAACATTGGTTGAATATCATTCTTATAACTTTTTGTTTCTAAATTTACATTTGGTTTTGGGTTGGTACCAAAATCACTACAGCTCACAAAAAAGAATAATAAAATTATCAAATATTTATTCATAACGAATAGAAACAAAAAAGCCCCGAAACTACGGGGCTTTTTTGTCGAGGATTTTAACGGTTATTTCCGTCCCCTTGCCATTGGAGCACGGGCCACGTTTCCACCTTTATCAATAAAATAAAGATAACCAGATTCACGTGTAACACCAGCATTAGCTACTTTTTCAGCATTGCCGCCGCCTTTACCAGCACGAGCCATCTTTGAACGCCAAACATTACCATCTTTTCCAAGATAATACAGATAACCGGATTCTTTAGAAACTCCAGTCGATTTTACTACTTCAGCCATATTATGACCTCCTTTTGTATGTTATTTAATACAGTAATTAACGTTTCTCTTCGGTAAACATACATTCCCTCTTCGATAAAATGCAAGATTTTTCTCGAGGAGCCCCCGAGGAGAAATATTAAGTGATTTTTGGCTTAAACTGTCACTCTCTGATTCCTTAATTTTCCAACCCTGTTTTTAAGCATCTATGCCCCGATAGCTCAACTGGATAGAGCATCGCCCTTCTAAGGCGAGGGTTACAGGTTCGAGTCCTGTTCGGGGTACTCATCGTCCCTTTATTAAGATGAGCAGGCTCCTAATCTGGAATCCTGCCTACTCCGTGAAACGAAGCGTAAACGGGTCCGGAGTATTTAATAACCCAGCAAAATTCAGGGTTATTAAATATAAAAGGCTAAATTGACCAAATAGAAAATCAGAGTTTTTCGTATATTTCCTATCATTTCATTCACCATTGAGGTTCAAATGAGGAAATTATTTTGGGTGGTCACTTTTTCACTGACTGCCGTTTTCGCTGAAGGCTTGGACGCCGATCTTTTCAAAAACCTGAAATTTCGTTTTATCGGACCTGATGGCAACCGCGCCATTGCCGTGGCCGGGGTATCATCGGATCACAATACCTATTATGTGGGCGCTGCTTCAGGTGGACTTTTTCGAACTAAAAATAATGGTATCTCCTGGCAGCCCATTTTTGACGACCAAGATGTGTCCTCCGTTAGTGCCCTTGCGGTCTCACAAAAAAATCCAAATATTGTCTGGGCCGGCACAGGCGAAACCTTTGTCATTCGTCCAGCCCATGCCATTGGTGACGGGATCTATAAATCCAACGACGGCGGGGATAGTTGGACAAATATGGGCCTGGGAAAAACCGCCCGGATCGGTCGCATTGTCATTCACCCGGAAAATGACAATATAGTCTATGCGGCGGCCCTGGGCCATACTTACGGCCCCCAGAAAGAACGGGGCATCTACCGCACCACCGACGGTGGAAAATCCTGGGAACAAGTTTTATTCGTTGATGAAAACACCGGCGGTATTGATATCGCCATGGATCGCAGCAATCCCGATTTCCTAATCGCCGCCATGTGGGAAATTCATATCAATAGCTGGGGGCTCAACAGCGGCGGCGAATCTGGAGGCGTCTTCATTTCACGGAATGGGGGCAATTCCTGGATGCGGCAAGATAAAAACGGCCTCCCCGGCGGTAAAGGGAAACCAGTGGGCAAGGTCGCTGTGGCCATTGCCCAGAGCAATCCCGATGTCATGTATGCCCTTTGTGAAGAAGCCCACCCCGGTTTGTACCGGACAGACAACGGCGGTAAATCCTGGCGCCTTGTATCTCGAAACCATACCTTAGCCGAACGGGCTCCTTATTATATGCGGATGGCAGTGGCACCTGATAATCCGGAAAAAATTTATGTATTGAATGTCCAATTCAGCGTATCAGAAGATGGCGGGAAAACCATCCAATCCGGCTATCGCGCCGGGGGAGACAATCATGACATTTGGATCGATCCTGAAGATGGAAATCGCATCATGGTGGCCCACGATGGCTGCACTTCCATCGCCAATGACGGCAAGACTTTCAAACGCATCGTCCTCCCCATTGCCCAGATGTACCATGCCCATGTTGACAATCAGATCCCTTACAATGTTTATGGGAATCGTCAAGATGGCTATTCTTACCGTGGTCCAAGCAACAGCCGTGAACGAGGCATTAATCTAGGACATTGGCGATCGTTCGGGGGCTGCGAATCGGGATTTGGCATTCCTGACCCTAACGATAATAATATAGTTTGGTCCGGCTGCTACGACGGTGGATTGGAAGTTTACAATGTACGCACCGGCCATGCCCGGAACGTTCGTGTATGGCCGGAGGCCGCCTACGGCGTACCGCCGAAAGACCTGAAATACCGCTGGCACTGGACCTTTCCCATCCACATTTCGGCGCATAAAAAACATGCGGTCTATGTGGGGAGCCAGTATGTTCACCGCTCCACGGACTTTGGCCAAAGTTGGGAGGTCATTTCGCCCGACCTTACATTGAACTTAAAAAGTCACCAGCAAAGTTCCGGCGGTATCGCCATTGATAACCTCATGACATTTGACGGCTCCGTCCTATTTTCCATTACAGAATCTCCATTGAAACAGGGCCTCATCTGGGTGGGAAGTAATGATGGCCAGGTCCATATCACCAATAATGGCGGTAGATCCTGGGATAATCTTTCAAACAACATAGATATGCCCCCCTGGGGCACCATTTCTAATATTGAAGCATCCCGATTTAAGAAAGGAACTGCCTACATTTCTGTGGATCTTCACCAAATGGGCGACTTCGATCCCTATATTTATAAGACGGAAGATTATGGCAAATCCTGGAAACGGATCTCCAGTGACATTCCCAAATCATATTCCAGTTTTGTCCATGTGGTGAAAGAAGATCCAATACAGTCTGGCGTACTTTATGCCGGAACGGATAATGGTGTTTACGTTTCAGTCGATGATGGTGATAATTGGATACGAATCAAAAATAACCTCCCCCCGGCGCCGGTTTATTGGATAAGCCTCCAGGAAAATTTTGATGATATGGTGATTGGTACTTACGGCCGAGGATTTTACATCCTCGATGATATTAGTCCATTTAGAGAATTGGCGGATGCCAATAAAGAAAAAGTGAACTTCATGCCGGTTCAGGATGCCTATCGATTCCAGACGATTCAGAGTATGAAAAATGACGGCGCCAGTCTTATTCGGGGGCAAAATCCAGCCTACGGCGCAAACTTGGATTTCTTCCTTCCTGATACAAACAGAAAAAAAATCTCCATTGTAATACAAGACATGAAGGGAAATAAGATTATAAAACTTACCCCATCTAAAACGACTGAAGGGGTCAATCGAGTTATGTGGAATTTGCGTTATGAAAAATCGGATACGCCCAAACTTCGAGTAAATCCTTCAGGGGTAGATTGGGTGACGTACAATGATGACGGTTGGCGTCCACTCCGTACATGGGATCTTGACGTGAATAGCGGCAAACTGGGCCCCAAAGCAGTCCCGGGGAATTATAAGGCTACGCTCAATGTGGATGGGGAAGAGTTCACCCAATCATTCGCTGTACTTAAAGATCCCAATACATCCGGAACAATAAAGGATATAAAAGCACAATTTCAATTTCTCATGATATTACGGGAGACCATCAATGAAAATGTGGCCCTCATCAACAAGATTGAAGACCTTCGTCATTCGCTCCAAAATGATTATAATACAAGAGATGAAGAAAAAGCAGCGCGGGATATGGATCTTCGGCTCTATGAAATTGAAAGCCATTTATTCGATGTGAAACTTACTGGTGCAAGAGAGGATGCATTTCGGAACCCCAATAAGATCTATGGCCGGTTGGCCGCTTTGGGGAGTGACTTGACCCGCTATGGGGCAGATTTCCGTCCGACCAATCAACAGGTGGAAGTGTATGAAGTGTTATCGGATCGACTTAAAGGACAACAAACCGCTTTTAAATTATTAATGGAAGATGATTTCTGGAAGGCGGAGAAAAAGTAAAATGATGTAGAGACGCATTGTCCCGATTCATCGGGACGCAAAGGATTTAGTTATTTCCGCCCCAGTTTCACCGCCGTGCCATAAACCAGAAGTTCAGCGGTTCCTGACAAAATCATAGAGGTCTGAAACCGGACACCCACCACCCCATCGGCGCCCAGCTCTTTGGCTTTGTCCTTCATGCGCATCAAGGACTGCTCCCGGGATTCAGCCAGCATGCCGGTATATTCCTTAATTTCACCACCAATGATGGTGCGAAGTCCGGCCATTATATCTTTCCCCATATGCCTGGCCCGGATGGTATTCCCAATTACAGTTCCTAAATTATCGGTTATTTCATATCCTGCAATTGTTTCTGTTGTAGCCACAATCATTGGTCAATTCCACGAAATGGTTCATCTTTTGCATCATCCTTGTTTTCTTTAATAAACTTGAGGGCCAACATAACTGCACCTGCCAATAACAGAATTGTACCCAATCCCAGTAGGAAATCACTAAGAATAAAGCTAATGATAGCATTGATAAATTTGAGTGCCAGAATCACAGCACCGGCGATGATCAGATACATTCCAATTTGTTTAACTTCCATAACAACTCCCTATTCAATTAGTATAATGATTGAATATTACACATGATAATTTGTTCCAAAAAAGAGAATCCTTTCCCATGAAAAAGTGAATTAAATTCTCCTAACCATGGCCGAAACAGATTATTCAGTTCGATCTTTCAAGGGCGGGTATGATGACAATCTTACTTATCTAGTTACCTGTATTCACACAGGTAACCAGTTCCTAGTAGATGCCTCTGTGCCTTTGAAACAGATTCTACCCTTTGTAAAGAAAAATGGATTAATTGTCTTATTCATCACCCACACCCACGGTGACCATACCGCATATTTGGATGACTACGTAGAAGCATTTCCTAATTTAGTGGTTATGATTTATAAAGATTCGGAAGATATAGTTAAATCCACTTTAAAACGACCAGTTAAACATGGGGATATAGTTACAGTGGGCCAATTAAGTTTAGAGGTATTTCACACGCCCGGACATTATCCCGATTCTGTTTGCTATCTTTTAGATGATATCTTGTTTACAGGAGACACTTTATTTGTAGGTCGAACGGGTAGAACTGTAAGTAGCGGCAGTGATACACGCCAACTTTATCATTCGGTATATAATATTATTTTAGATCTTCCCGGTAATATTATTATTTATCCTGGCCATGATTACGGCCCCAAAATGACCATTTCTATTGATGAGAATATTTCGCTCAGTCCTTTACTCCAGGCTGAGGATGTAGATGATTTTATCCACCAAATGGCCAAATATGAAAATGAACGCACTTTCGAAAATTAACAGAAGGAGAAAATAATGAAACAAACAATAACAGGCATCATCAGTGGTATTCTTTTCACTATAATGATTTTCACTGTCATGGGTGCTGCTCAGACAAAAGATGATAGTTTGAAGACAATCATGAATGACTTAGATACATTTGTCCAAGACCAGCTTGGTAAAGATAAAGCCGCTGGACGGTTTCAGCTCCAATCCTTTCAAATCGAGCGGACCCATTGGCATTACATGTTAGATACAGCTACAGGAGAACTCTATCGGTTGGAACCAAGTCGCTCGCCTGGGAATGCAAAATGGGTATTAACGGCTGACGCCAATTTCGATGAATAACACTGGAAAATATTATATGATAAAACAAACTATTAAGAAATGGAGCCTGCCAATTTTAGTTTTGGCTTTTATCGGTTCATGTGATCCCGATTCAAAATGCAATAATTGCGGCGAATTACTCGGTGGATTTATTTACATGGAGGTGACTGCAAATGATTTGACAAAATATGAAGGATTGGCTGCATTGGATGGCATTGATGTGGGAGCATGTATTCGAGCTTACATATTGGAAGAAGAATTGAATATAAACACCGTTTCGATTGTAGATGACTGCTGCTGCGAATTTTAAGTTAGTCACCCGAACTTCAAAATCTTTGGATCAACCAAATAAAGCCATTATAGGGCTGCATGGTTGGACAGGCGATGAACACGATTTTGAACCGGTAGCTAAGATGTTTCATATTGATGAGGCCAAATGGTTTCTTCCTAGAGCCCCGTATCATGCAGATTCAGGGAAAGGGTATTCGTGGTTCAGTGGTACAAATGAAACGGGATGGAAAGTTGAAAAAACAAAAACGGGTTTGGCCCAATTAATAAAAGATATCCAATCAGAAGGATTCCAGAGTGAAAATATATTTATTGTTGGATTTTCCCAAGGTGCCTGTCTTGCAATGGAAGTTGCTTTGCGACTCCCATTTACAATTGGGGGTATTATCCCAATCGCTGGTTTTATCAAATTCATAGATAATCTTGTAAGTGAAGCCACGGAAGAAAGTAGGCAGACACCGGTACTCCTTCTTCACGGGAATCAGGATGACATTATCTATGTGAAAGCAAGCCAAAAGGCTCATGATTATTTTAAGGATCGGGGGAATCCAGTCCATTTTGAAAAATATGATGCGGGACATAAAATACCCCGTCATATTCGCCCAATAGTCAAACAATTTATTTCAGACCCTTTTAATTTTTTCAAATTATACCCATCAAATACTTTTATCAAAGATGGTTAAGAACTTAGACCGACGATCTTTCCTCAAGATTGGTATGGGTTCTCATAAACAAGTATCCCATATTGATCCCCAATGGCCTACGCCTCATTAAACTCCACCCTGCATTCCCAAACTCTTTTAACTCAACAGCAGAAATCCGTTTTGAAATAATAAAAGGAAGCCAAGTAAAGATAACCGTTTACAATATTACAGGACGCATAGTGATGGAAAAGATTTAGGTTTTAAACCCAGTGGATTTTACCCTTATATATTAGGTCCAAAAGGTTGGGTGTCAGAGACTTATATCATTCAGGTTGAAGCACTCCAATCTATCCTGAATCAAAGAATCACCTAATTAAAATAAAAATATTTCATATCCGATTTAATGAGAAATGACCTGCATCAACATACCACAAAACCATGCACCATATGTACCAACTGCGTAACCAAGTACGGCAAGCAATACACCCACCGGTGCTAAAGATGGATGAAAAGCAGATGCCACAATCGGTGCCGATGCAGCACCGCCAACGTTTGCCTGACTCCCCACTGCCATAAAGAAAAAGGGCGCTTTTATTAGTTTTGCAACACCAATTAAAAGAATAGCATGGATTGACATCCAGATTAATCCCACCAAAAAAAGGCCAGGGTTTTCAAATATAGCCATCAGGTCCATTTTCATCCCAATGGTTGCAACCAACACATAAAGAAATACGCTCCCATACCGAGAGGCGCCTATCCCCTCTAATTCCCTGGCCCGCGTAAAGGATAAACCCAACGCAATAGTGGTGGATATAACAATTAGCCAGAAAAATCCGGAGGTGAGGCTGAATTTCTCCAAACCCGGTGCATTTACTGCAATCCATGGTGCGATTAAATCAGATCCGAAATGGGCGAGGGCTGTTACTCCAAATCCCACACTCATCAATTTGATCGTATCCGTCAAATCAGGAATGCGCATTATTTGAGATCGATAAGCTTCAATTTTTTCCTTTAATTCAGAAATAGCAGACGTATCCGCTTGAAGTTTTTTATCAATTTGTTTATGAATTCCTGCACCATACAGTAAAAAGGCCATCCAAATATTGGCTACAATCACATCTACAGCAATCATGGCAGAAAATAAACCATCACCCACATTGAATATTTCTTTCATCGCTGCCTGATTGGCACCGCCGCCTATCCAACTGCCGGCCACTGTTGTGAGGCCGCGCCATACCGCTTCGGGACCTGCACCACCCACAATATCCGGTGCAAAAACTGATACCACCATAATTGCCAGGGGCCCCCCGATGATAATCCCTGCCGTACCGGTGAAAAACATGACCAACGCTTTGGGACCTAATTTTATAATACTGGGAAGATCAATACTGATTGTTAACAGTACTAAACTGGTGGGTAATAAATATCGGGATGCAACAAAATAAAGTCTGGATGATTCACCAGAAAATATCCCCAATGAATTGAAAATGGATGGTATAAAATAACAGAGCAGCAATGTGGGTACATATTTGTAGAATTTTTTCCAAAATGGAGACTCGCTCCTACCCGTTAAAAATACGAATGATAGAATAGCCAGTAGAATACCCAGTACAACTGCATCATTTGTAAATAGAGGTTTAGTCATTCAATAAATTAGGTTATAACTAATCAAAAATGATCATTTTTCTATAGAAATTTTAAATCGTTTAAGGAGAAGTTTTTCCCCCGTTAAAACCTGTAACTACCCGTATGATGTGGGATGCTTCTATCATATCCTTTGCTTTGTATTCAATGGTATGTGAGCCAGTACGTTTAAACATATCCAGATATGCCAAAACCTGAGATGGCTGGTAATGTTTAAAGGTGATGGAAACGGTGACAGGTCCTCGAATTTTATATGGTTTATATTTTTTAATATTTTTTACGGCATAAGCTGTTTTTTCTGCAATGAGATCATAGGCGGCTTCTGGATGAAGGGATTTGGCAGAATGAAAACTGATACTTTCCTTAACGATGGCACCCTCTGTATTCCCGATGATGCTTTTTACTTCCTTCACTGCTGCATCATCGCCTGAAACCATGATGACTGGAACACCAAAATGCCCAGCAATGGCTGCATTCCAGGATCCTTCTGTCATCACCTGACCATTTACCTTTACAGATGTTAATTTGGAACTGGAAAAAGTATGGGCTCGAACGCCTTCCAGATTATCTGTACTGGCGTGGTACCCGGTAAAAATCACACCGTCAAAACTGGCGTCAATTCCTTCCATCATGCCCAGGGGACGAGGCCAGGAACGGATCACCTGCACATCCTTCGGCAGTTTTTCGATAAGTAAATTCTGTCCGTTGCCATGGGAATCCGCCACCAGTATTTCTGTTGCTCCTCCATCTTTTGCGGCCTGTATGGCCGCATTTACTTCTGCGGTCATAAATTCCCGAAAGCGGTTATACTCAAAACCCGAAGGACCGAGTTGCTCCCCGGTAACTACACCGACTACACCTTCCAAATCGGCAGAAATGAATATTTTCTTTCCCTGCCCCCAAAGAGAAGAAATCATCATAGGGACTAATAATAGTTTTAAAATTCGATTCATGGGTAAACCTCCTGTTTTATGCAGGACTAAAATAATCAAACTATGGGTATTTGATTACCAAAAATAAATAATAATATAAAATAAAAAGCCTCCCGTATTCTGTGGGGAGGCTATTTATTATAGAACCTGTAGAAAAAATATAGTTTAATTCTGATTTAGTATCTTAAAAATCGCCTTTTCTGCGAGCACTGACATTACTTTGTAACCTTTTTTGTTTGGATGTACACTATCAGAGCCATAACTCTCTATTAAGGCATTATTTTTATCAACCATTGAAGAATAATAATCAAGATATATCATTCCATTTTCTTTAGCATATTGTTCTATTATTTTATTAACTGCAGATATCTTTGGTGGCGGGTTGATGCCTGGGTTCCAAGGAAAACCCTTTGCTGGTAGAATAGATGAAATGATTACATTGATTCCATTAATTTTTGCCAAATCTGCCATTGAAATAATATTATCGGAAATCATTTTTACTGTAGATGGGCCTGTATTTTCTGCAATATCATTGATTCCTGCTAGAATTATAACTACTTTTGGATTAAGGTCAATGACATCTGGTCGAAATCGAATTAACATTTGAGGAGTAGTTTGACCACTAATTCCTCTATTGATATATGATTTCCCTTTAAAAAATTCTGGTAGAATAGTGGACCATCCTTCAGTAATTGAATTCCCCATAAAAACAACTCTATCTTCATTATCAGAGGACTGAGCATATTTCTTATTATTTTCAGAATATCTACCAAGCTCTGGCCAGTCTTGGCCATAAGCAAATGATGATGTGAAAAATAAAAGAATAGCGACTTTCTTCATAATGAACTCCTTGGATTAAAATTCAGCAGAAAATTACACAAAATTCACCCAGCAATGTTTTGATTGATGATGATTTGTTAATTCTCAATTTCTAGATCGCTCGATAAATCTTCCAGGCCGCTTACCAGTTATTTTGTTATTATTAAGAACAGCAACACCGCCAACGAAAACATGCAATATACCTGTTGAAAAGTGGTGGGGATCATTATAGGTTGCTTTATCCTGAATCGTTTCAAAATCAAACACTGTCATATCAGCGATTGCACCTTTTCTAATTAATCCCCGATCACTTTGACCAATCCACAATGCTGGTAAAAGTGTCATCTTATGTATAGCCTCTTCTAAAGTGAGCACTTCTTTATCACGCACATACTTAGAAAGTATGCGTGGAAACGAACCGTAACTTCGTGGATGGGGAAATCCCATACCCAACTCAACAAGGTCTCCATCAGTCTCAAACATTGATGTCGGATGACTAATTATTCGGATTACATCATCCTCCGCCATTCCTTCAAAAATACCTATAAATCCGCCGCTAAGTTGTAATTCAATTATAGCATCAACAGCTTCAACTATAGTATTTGGACGACCAAGCACTGTAAGAAAATCTGCTAAAGTCCTTCCCTGCATTTTTGGGTGTGAATTAACACTTCTAAACTTAATGCTCTCTGGACCTGATCCAGTCTGCTGTAAAAAAATTGTACTCATTTCAGAAACTAACCGTCGACGAGTTACTGGATCATTAATACGATTCTGAAATTCATCTGGGCCACCAGCAAGGGCCCATCCCGGAAACAAAACATCGGAATAAGTACTGAATGCAGTATACGGATAGACATCATGTGCTACCTCTTGACCTACAGCATCCGCTGAATCCAATATCGCTAATGTCTTCTTTGTAAGCCCCCAATGAGCGGCTCCAGTCACCTTATGGTGATTAATCTGAATTGGGATACCTGCTCGCTTACCAATTTCAAGGGTCTCACGAATCGAATCAAGCACGCGAGCACCCTCATCTCGCATATGCGTAACATAGATTCCACCATATGACGCTGCAATTTCAGCCAAAGTAACAATCTCATCAGTATTTGCAAAGACTGCGGGCACATATTCTAGCCCAGTAGAAAACCCAAGGGCACCTTGCTGCATGGAAGAATCAACCAATGCAGACATCCATGCCAACTCCTCATTAGTAGGTGGGCGATTCTCAAGTCCCATGACCCGCTTTCTTATCCAAGTATGTCCTGCAAACAATCCTACATTAGGGGCCATACTGACACGACCCATATAATCATCCAAAGGAAATGGTTGATCCTGACTGTGAAGAGATGCAAGAATCGTAGTGATACCCTGTCGGATAAAGTTCTCTGCATTTGGGTATTCTTCTAGCTTCACCAAATGTGCATGATTATCCCAAAAACCTGGAGCAACTACAAGCCCGGTAACATCCAAAACACGACTTGCTCGAGAGATAGGAATATCCGCCCTGACTGCAATTATCCGATCTCCACGTATAGCAACATCAGCCACATAGCGTGTAGCTCCTGTACCATCGACAACAGTCCCCCCCTTAAGAATTAAGTCGTAATCTACGGTCCCCTTACAGCTTACGCCTAAGATCAATATATTGATAAACGTAAATATAAAGTAAACTAACCGAAAATATTCAAAAGACCAGCCAAACCTCACTTTGTACTCTCAGGAATAAGGCGGAGAGCAGTCAGTCCTCTATTTGGCCCTAAAGAAACGAACACCCTAAAACAAGTATCTCCATACCATGCCCAATATTGAAGTGAAACATCATCTCCTACTAATTTTCTGTCCAATAACTCCATTCGGTCCGGTGCATCAAGGTCCTTTAGCTGAGCAGTGAGTGATCTACGCATTCGAGGAAAAACAGTTTGGCGAACGAATGCAAAATCCTCAATGGTAAGGTCCCCTTTTGATATTTTAATCAATTTGTCTCGAATGTATTGAGTCGCTACTGGGTCAGGATCCGTTATTGGAGTCGATGGAGGAGGTTCTGGCGCGAGAGATGGCTTCAACAAAGCTCCAATTCTCCTTGGTAGCCCATATACAGAAATGCTGCGAGCGTTCGTTAATAAGATCACTACAAGATTATCACCAGTAAACCGATAGAACTGGGAAGTAAACCCTTGCCATGAACCTCCATGCTGATGAACGATCTGACCACCAACCTCGTCAATAAACCATCCGAAACCGTATGGATAGCTTTGACCACTGTTCAATTTCATCGGTTTTAAGATCAGATCCCAACTTTTTTCACTCAGAATGCGACGATTCGCAACAACACCGTTCCAAGCGATCATATCCTCTAAGTTTAAGAGCATTGAGCCATCGGCTGTAGTGTTCGTCATAGGAGCAACGTAACCCGCGTGTTGCCAGCCCTTATTAGTTGGCAGGTATCCCCGTGCTCTATGAGGTACAATATCACTTTCAGTATTAATCCGGATTGTTGACATTCCCGCTGGGTTAAAAATTCGTTTTCGCAGAAAATCCCAGTAGGGCATTCCAGTTATGCGGCTCATCACTACACCAAGCATGACGTACCCTGTATTTGAATAGTTCCATCGTTTTCCAGCTGCAAACTCAAGCTCTAGTTCTGATGCCATCTTCACCAAATCTTCCTCTGTGTAATTCTTTGAGTAATCAAATTGTTCGCTTGTATAATCTGGGATGCCAGAGGAATGTGTTAAAAGATGACGAATTGTTATAGGCCGCCATGCTATTGGAGCTTCCGAAATGTATTTAGTTACAGAACCATCCAAATCAATGAGACCATCTTCAACTAGTGCCATGATTCCAGCTGAAGTGAATTGTTTGCCTAGCGACCCAGTTTGGAACATAGACTTAATTGTGACAGGCGCATTCGTCTCGAGGTTTGCGACACCAAATCCCTTTGCGAGAAGAACCTCCCCTTCCTTAATTACAGCAAAAGCAACACCTGGAATTTTTCCACTGTTCATCGTATCTCGTACAAGATCTTCAATATTTGAAACAACAGCAGCTGGCTCTTTGGCACGTTGCATAGACCAAGGTATAGGCAGAGGTTTTTGCTTAGGCCAAACTTCATCAAGTGTCTCACCTTTATAGAGAACTCCGTTTTTCATGACATATGCTATGGCCTGAGTTGCTGCAATATCATTCAGAGGATTTCGATCAAGAATAACAAGGTCAGCAAGCTTGCCTGGCTCTACACTTCCGAGGTCCTTTTCGTACCCTATCGCTTCTGCACCAAATACAGTTGCAACCCTTAAAACATCATGATTGCTCATACCGCCGCGTGCTAACAATTCCATCTCCCAATGGTTGGATAACCCTTGTATCTCGCCATGTCCACCCAATGCCACACGTCCACCAGCTTTTAGGATCTCATTGGCACCAGCAGCAACCTCAAGATCGTTGTAATCTTCATCAGGAAACCACAACAATCTAGATGAAGTCTTTGAGTATAACTTACCATCAGGATACCAGCGATTTAGCTTAGCGTTTTCATGTGGTCTTTCTTCCGCTAATAATCGATAAATCGGTAAGGCAGCGCCAAAAGCAACCACCAAAGTGGGAGTATAGGTAATTCCCGTGCGAGCTACAAATTGAATGAGATCATCATAAATCGGAGCAACTGGAAAAGCATGTTCAATTCCACTAAATCCATCAATGCCATAGGTAATATTAGCTTTAGTGTCAGCTCCCCCTTCAGTAGTTGGCATCATCCTTAACTCTCTTGAAGCTTTTATAAATGCTAGACGCTCAGATCTCGGACCGGCAAGGTACCACTTGAGTAAATGAGTCTTGTACTTTTCTCTATACGGTTCAACCACACCTTTTGCTACAGTAGGTGAAGAAAAGCTCGCGCTTGAGAATAAACCTGGCCCGGTAGAAAATATTCGAGGCGCAGGCACACCATCGATCTCAATCATGTCTGAAAAACCAAATATATCCGCACTGGATTGAGGATTTCTAAGTGAAGTAAAACCGTACGCTAAATTAGCAAAAGAAACCGTCGACTCCAGCTCTGGTAGTTCATTATTGATCATAAAATGTGAATGAATATCTATAAATCCAGGAACAATAAATTTATCGCTCATATCAAATTCTACGGCTTTCCTTGGAATCTTAACCGAACCGGTTTTTCCAACACGTAAAATCCTGTTTCCTTTTATTACTACGTCAGCCTTATCAATAATCTCGTACCCATTCATAGTAATAACCTTTGCATTACGTAGAGCTACAATTCCATCTGTAGCTGACCCAGGAACAGCAACATTCAATTGTTGAATCTTTGGTGATTCACTTGGACTATCAACGCTTATTATCTGGAGCTCGACACCAGAGGTAGCCATTATATATTCGCCGTCTCCAGACCACACTACGTGATTAGGGCTATCACTATTAACTTTAATGGTTAGTGGAGAAGCCAGCTTAATATCGTTTGAGTTATTTTGAGAAATTTGATATAATTCTATCACTGAACGATTGATAGCTAATACATGAGTTCCTTTGGAGTTCAATCTCAATTCCGTAGGACCACTATTTGAAACTAATTTAGCCTCAGTTCGAGTTTCTCTTCCATCAAGAGTAATGGAAGTCAGCGTATTTCCTGATAAATATACTCTTTGAGAAGATGGGCCGAAGTGTGGCCTTCTACGTCCCTCAGATTTTGTAATGAAACGAATATCACCACTTTCAGATGAAATCAACATTAGTTCTGAATTATTAGGAACAACCCCATTCTTCAAATTGGGAGAAGCCAAAGTAGATTTCAAAGGAGCCCGAAGTGCTACGATCGAAGCCCCATCAGGCGACCACGCAGGATCGAGCCACAAAGCTGCTTTTTTTGATAGTCTTATCGGCTTTCCATTACCACCAGATCGAGCCTTCCAGAGATGACCTCCAGATTCATCCCAGGTGATAAAGCTTATCCAATTTCCATCAGAGGACCAAGCTGGCATAAATTCCCTTGGACGCTCAGCAGCAGTTAAACGTCTAATTTTCTCACCTTTCACATCTTTTATCCAGATTCGACCCAGAGAAGAAAATGCAACCCTACCATCATTTGAAATAGCCAATTGCTGCACGCGGCGCGACTCTACTGCCCCCTGTTCTATTCTTCTAGGAAAATCAAGACGTGAGTTTACCTTAAGCGATACCTTAGCTTCAAAAGGAACAACAACGTCACCACCATCCTCTAAATTGATTCTATGAATTTTACCATCCCAAGTAGCAAAAAGTTCTCGACTATCAGATGTGATACCAAAATTAGGTAATACATCACGCGTAGCTTTACTTTCTAGCTGATTTCGTTGAATAGGATATGCAAGCCAACGTTCTTCACCGCTTTCTAATTCTTTAATCTTCAATCCAGTTCTACCATCTCTAACGGCACCGTATATTATGTTTTTACCATCAGGAGTAAATGCAGGCTTCATCGTGATTTGATTTTCTAAGACTAAGGGTTCAGTCCGATTATTTTCTAATGACATCTTAAACACTTGACTACTTGCCCCTTTCCTACTATTGTAAGGACGAGGCGTTAGAGAGGTATAGTACAATGTAGATCCGTTTGGATGCAACACAGGACCATAAGGTCCTGGCGCTGGAGAAGAAACGAGCGGCTGTGAAGATCCATTCTGATTTTCAACTATTAAAGTGCTTTCACCAGATTTAATATCAAACCTCCAAATTTCTGCGAACGAACTAAACCCTTCGTACGAGATTATAGTCACAAATATTGCTGAACCATCAGAGGACCAAGCTGGTGAGAGCATTGCAGAAGTAGTCCGATTAGAGATCTTCCTTGGATTTAAACCATTGAATTTTGAAATCCAAATATTATCGGACCCACTCTCATCACTGATATAAACGATAAGTTTTCCATTAGGTGAAAAGCGAGGCTGAGATTGAAACGCATTTCCCTTTAATATTGGACGAGCAAGGCCACCCTTTATTGGTAAGGTATATATATCTCCAATTAGTTCGAATGCTAAAAACTTGCCGTTTGGAGCCACATCAAGAGAGACCCATGTGCCTTCAGTAGTAGAAAAAGAAATTTGTTTTTGCTGAGAGGCTAATGGTGCACTCACAATTACAAACACAAATAAGGTGTAAATAAATAAAGTTATTCGTTGAAAATACGAATCCCATTTTGATAAGACAGCTAAAATCTCAATTCCTCCTCTTGCAAGTATATTCTTCATTTCATTTTTCTTTATATCACCCAGAGGCGTTTTATTTAGTTACACTTACCTTTAGTCCATTCCGTAACACCTGCATTTTCTGCAAAACAATAATTTGAATAAGTCTTTTTATCACAACCACAAACTGGGTCATAGATTTCAATACATGGTTCATTACTTATTTTTGATTCATCAATGCAGTTTTTCTTATCTTCATCCTCACAAGAAAAAACAAATAATACAATTAATATTACCCAGAGGCGTTTCATTGTTCCAATGCTTCGAATGTGAGATTCAAAATAGGATAGTCATTCCAGGTTTTGTAATCATAATGCCACCACTCAGCCTCATATACGGTGTATCCCTCCGCTTCCATACTCCGCCGTAGCAATTCCCTGTGCCATCGCTGTTGAGAGGTCCCGCCGATGTAATCCGGGAATGAACGATCAGTCATTTCATCGTAGCCACCCACCATTTCTACTACCGCCCCCGTTTCTAGATCATAAAGAGTTAAATCCACGGCACATCCCCGGTTATGTCGGGAACCGTTCTCTGGATTGGCGACAAATATTTTTTTATCATCCGGTGTGGCATCCCAAAACATTTTTGTCACATACCAGGGTCGGTAAGAATCGTGGACAAGCAATCCGTAGCCAAAGGACTTTAGTTTTTTGTTCACCCGCACCAAAGCCTCTGCCGCCGGTCGCTGCATGTAAGCATGTGCAGAGCGGTAAAAGACAGCACTCATAAAATTATTTGTGGTGGCATATCGAATGTCATATTTGATGGTAGAATCGAGTGTTCTCAGCTCCACAAGATCCGGATTGTTTTTTTTCTGTTCAGAAGGAGGGGATGCAGAAAGAGCCCTCTTCCGTAATACATCCACTGGCTCCAGCGGATCGATTCGGAATGTTTTTCCATGATCCACCCCAACATCTCTTCTGAAAAAAATGGGTCCGTTCTCGATTTGAACTTGAGTGGCAATACCATTTCTATCTCGTTTGAACCGCATTTTTTCACCATGGTACATCCCACCTTTAACAGGAAATGCGAACACATCTTTTTCCATTTCTGTCAGAATGTCTTTTTCCATCCATTCGATGAGGGCAGTCAGCTTCCCATATGCTTCATAGATATAAAGGATGTTGTGATTCCATCCGTATTCACCGATTAAGCCCTGCCATGCGTTGGGTATTGGTATTGGTTTTAAATATTTCTCACGATTGTAAACAGTACCACCCATAGTAACGGAACGACCGTCTTCATCGTAGTCTATAGGGGTGCCATAGCTAATTCGACTATCTGTCACCAGTCTGCCATTAAGTTGCCTTATCCTGGTTTGGTATCTGTCGTTTTCCATATACAGGGTGCCGTATTTGTTAATTAACTTCAGGCGTTTTCCGTTATCTGAAACAAAATGTCCAGCCAGTAGCGATATCGTTTTTTCATTCACAGAATTGGTTTCTTCATAATTGGGCAGCGGTTTACCATTTTCAACGGCCAGAAGACAGTCAAGCGCATAGGTGGCCACCCGCCTTGTAATGGTATTTGTCACATCCACGGAAGAAGTGACAGCTACCCCCAGTTTCACTTCCGGTAATGCATAGAGCTGGGTAGAAAATCCATAAACGGCACCACCGTGACCCACGCGCTTGTACCCCCCCTGCTCTGAAAGGGAAAAGCCGATGCCGAATCCCACGTTATGTCTCTGATCTTTCCCCTCATTGAACTGACTGGTGAGCATCAGCTGGAGTGTCTCTTTTTTGATCACCGGTCCATTGGGTCCCTTACCATCGTTGAATAGCACTTTCATGAATTGGCCCAAATCTACAATGGGTGCATACATGCTTCCAGCGGGAGACATACCAAGTTCAAAGGTGGGTGCATCGAAGACCCTACCATCATAGGACCACATGGTTGCGTCCGCGAGACGATCAGTAATATCCGGCAATGGTTCAAAAGCGCTGTGAGTAAGTCCCATGGGCAGAAGGACATTTTTTCTCAAATAGCTGGCGAAAGGCTCACCTTTCAATTTTTCCAGAACATAGCCCACGGTAGCAATAGCACCATTTGAATATTTTATTTTGCTTTCGGGTGCATAGATCACATCAGAATCGATAATACTTTTTACGGTTGCTTCAAGGGTGGGCTCATCATCATCAAAATAGTTTCCTACCAGGGGTTCCCTCAGGAGCCCGGACCGGTGAGACATGAGTTGACGAAGGGTAATTTTTCTTTTGAAACGGCTTCGGGGTCGGAACTCAGGAAGATAGTCCGTAATGGGGGCATCCAGATCCACCTCTCCTTTCTCAACTAATTGCATAATTCCTATATCTGTGAAAAGCTTTGAGACCGAACCAACCCTATATACTGTATTGGCATCTGCTTTTGTTGATTTCTTTAAATCTTCAACCCCGAAGCCGCGGGCCCAAAGAATTTCCATATCCTCCACCAATACAATGGAAACAGCATTGAGTGCTTTATCCCCCATTTCGTAATGGATCGCATCCGAAACCTTTGAAGCAACTTCTCTATATTCCCCAGATGCCCGGATATGGCCCGAACGATTTTCACAGGCCGAAAAAAAGCCCAGAAGCAGAATTATCTGAATTGTTTTATGGAATTGATTAGTTCTTAATTTCATATTCATTTTAATTGATTATCAATCATTGTTAAAATTATACCAATAAGCGAAACAGTAAGCGCCAATGCTATTGAATATAATATATTTGAATCAAGTCTTGTTAAAGTTGATGACGACTCCAAATTAATAAATAATGCCATATACATTACTCCTGAAGAAAACGACCACCCCAATAATAAAACCTTTCGTTGATTTTCTTTATATACAAAAACGCCAAGAAGCAAAATAATAACTATCAAATAATCAACAATCCAAAGAGGTGCATATTGCCAATCACCCCAGTTTAATAATGCTTCTACTACAGCCAGCACAATGGAGTATACTGTAGCAATTATTAAGTTAATTCTTTTAATCATATCTTATTATTTGAGCCAGAGGCGTTTCATTTAATCACTAGTAGCATAAATAGATAATTGTTTCTTGTTATTTATTATTTCTACATCTAAATGGTATGTGAAATAACCAACCCCAAGCAGTGTTTCTCCAACATAATCTATAGGTTGAATCACTAAATCCTCACCATCAATAATAAGTGAGACATAAGCATAATTATAAGCTTCATCATATATACGATAACAGGTGTTTTCACCACTTTTGATTTCACCATGATTTCTACCTTCAGCAGTAGTACTGATTTGTACATTGCAGAAATCGTAATCACTGTTATTAAACACTCTAATATTTGTTTTTTTATCATCACTATTACACTCTGAAATATTATGTTGTTCACATTCAAATTCAGTGCTATCGCATGTCAATGGAAAAATTGTTACAAATAATATGAGCCAGAGGTGTTTCATTTAGTTAAGAAGTTTTATTAGAACCCATCATTACTGCAGCTCGCCATTAGCAGTAAATTTCAACGCATTTCCCTTTTTATATGTTTTATTATTAACAATAAAATCTCTTGATAGTTCACAGTACCTGAGTTGTCCATTATCATAGAAACTCGTCAATCTCCGTAGCCATTAGCGGAGCATAATGCCTTGCAATAGGGGCGTGTCCTTGGTATAAACAAAAAAGCCCCCGATGATTAATCGAGAGCTTTTTTATGTGGCTCGGGACAGAATCGAACTGCCGACACAAGGATTTTCAGTCCTCTGCTCTACCGACTGAGCTACCGAGCCTCCAAACACTTAACGCTTTAAGGAATAAGTGCTATATTTTTATTTCAAAAAAGGCCCGGAAAATTAATCGAGCAACTGACCGAATTCCAAATAGAATTCAATGAACCTTTATAATTAAAATAAATACGAGAAATTCACCAGCAATCGACCAGACTGTACTTCTTCTGTGGCACCCGCCGGTGTGTACCAATCTCTGGAGTTTTTTTCCCACTGGGAAAAGATATAAGCTGCATCTAGTATTATGGTGTTTCCTATTGGTACTCCCAATCCTATAGTGGTATAACTTTTATCTATTTTACTGTCCCCATCAGGTGATGGAATTAAACCGCCACCTGCGCGGAATGTGATACCAAAACTGTCATTAAATTCTTTTAGATATTCAACGCCAACTCGTAACTGCACGACGGAACGATATTGAAATGTTAAAATAGAATTTTCTTCTTCTAATAATGCATAATCATCTGAATCTCTGGATATATTATTCAGATTGAATTCTGTTGCTCCCCAATCCTTAAAACGAAAACTGGCTGATATGGCCAAATTCTTGGATGTTAATGCCATTCCCACATCTCCAACCAGAGGTGCATCAACTTTATAATCATAATATCCGGTTACGGTTGCATCGCTTTTATCCCCGTTATCAAATGTAAGTTTTTCATCCGTACCATGGTGTTCTTTCACATGAATCGTATAAGGTAGCGACAGGGCAATCCCAAAACGCACCCATTCGTTCAAAGATGATTTTAATCCGCCGCGGATATTCCACCCACTTGTTTTAGTGATTAAGGATTGTTTCAGATTATATTGATTGAAATCTGCCGGGAACTGAATATAGGTATTTTGAAGATCTTCCTGAAAAAATTTGAATTCATACTCTTCCTTGCCCGTTAACCGAGAGACAGAAATACCTCCAGAAATAGTGGGTGACAAAGCGATTCCGAAAGAAAATGTTAGTTGTTCCATACCTCCGTTACTTAGCACTTGTTCACTCCGCTGAACCTTTTCTGAAAATTGATAGTTTTTTTCTACCCCATCAATATTGATAGGAAAATCCAGGGTGTTATCTCGAAGACTAAAACCGGAAAATGACATCAATGCATCATAATTGAGAATGCGATTATACCCCATGGCCACCACCATACTGCCCCGGATCGTAGAAATTGGGACTGCTATCCCAAAACCGTTGAATTGGCCAAATTTCTGGAGCGGATTATTTGTGGTCTGGTTTAAATATGTTGTATTATTATTATAATTAAGATTATTGGTTTCAATGTAAAAGGTCTTGTTTATAATCCCCGCCAGGCCTGCCGGGTTCCAATACATATCAGACGGATCATCTCCCAAAGCAACATTTGCACCACCCATCCCAAGAGATCGCGCTCCAAAACCCATTTCATTTTCTAGTAGACGAATTGCTTCAGAAGCGGATTGAGATGTTAGTATGGATAGCAGTAAAAATATCGAAAATAATAAACGGGGTATACTTTTCATAAAAGCACCCTAAATACAGTACTAATTAATTACGACGTGTGGCACGACGGCCACCACCGGAACTTCCCGAAGATTTACTCGAACCGCTTGAAGAACTATTACTGCCGGACGAATAACTCCCGGAAGAACCGCTATTCCTGCTGGATGAAGATCTGGCGCTTTGATTGGTATTAGATGTACGATTCACCTGTAAGTTGGTGGTATTAGTCCGATTTCTATCCTTGGTGAACTGTCGAATATCTTTCTTATCCGCCACAGGAATAAACATGGAATACCCACCAATATTATAGCTATAACCATAGTTATTATACCCATATCCATAACTGTTATAACCGCCATATCCAGAATAAGGGTCATTATAAAAACTATAGGGGCTATTATAATTATTGTATCCATGAAAAGGGCTAAAACGATTTTGCATTGTAGAATATGCCATACCTATTGGTGTTCCTGCTCCGTCTTGTGCATACATATCTACACTGGGTCTGATTCCGGCACGAGAATAGGATTCTAATGAATCTTCTTCTGGGTCAGGATAGAACATGGCTAATTGGGTGTAGCACCCTTGAAGTGAAAGCGTAAAAATCAATCCGAGCCCAATAAAGATTGTTTTATTTCTCATAACACCTAAATATTACAAAAAATTTTGGAATTAAACAAATTGAACAGATAGACGCATCTCACTAATCTTTGATACCAGCCAAATCAAAAAGAAATGCATATTCTAAGGCCACTTCCCGATACCGGCGAAAGCGCCCAGACTTGCCTCCATGACCTGCATCCATATTCATGTGGAGATAAAGATTATTTTCACCCTGCCAGTGGTCCCGAAGTTTGGCCATCCACTTTAAGGGTTCCCAATATTGCACCTGGGAATCAAAAAATCCGGAAGTCACTAAGATATTTGGATATATTTGATCCTCCACCTGATCGTAAGGAGAATAGGAAAGCATATAATCATAATATTTCTTCTCCTCAGGATTCCCCCACTCATCCCATTCGTTTGACGTAAGGGGAATGGATGCATCCAGCATAGTCGTCACCACATCCACGAAAGGTACGGCGGCAATGGTGCCTTTCCATAATTCAGGAGCCATATTCACGACGGCGCCAATCAAGAGTCCGCCTGCACTGCCCCCTTCTGCAAAGAGATGATTTGAATCAGTTAACCCTTCTTTAACCAAATATTTACCCGCATCAATAAAATCAGTAAAGGTATTTTTCTTATTTAGCATCTTTCCGTCATCATATGATTGGCGGCCATAGATCTGACTGCCACGAACATGGGCAATAGCATAGATAAAACCTCGATCTAATAAGCTTAATCGAGTAGAACTGAAATAAGGATCTCTTGTTGAACCATATGAACCATAAGCATAAAGTAATAAATTCTGTGGATTATCTGGAGCACCTTGATTATTCAAGGTGGGATCATTTTTTAGGTCTTTTTTATAAACCAAAGAGATTGGCACAGGTTGACCATCACGCCCGGGGGCATAATGACGCTCCGAACGATATAATGATTGATCATAGCCACCCACCACTTCCTGCTGTTTCATTAAGGTTATTTCACCCGTATCCATATTATAATCATATGTGGAACTGGGCGTCACCATGGATGTATATCCATAGCGCAAAATATTGGTGTTGAATTCCTCATTCACAGAAATCCTTGCCGTATAGGTTTGTTCACCAAAATTAATATATTCATCCGATCCTGTTTTCTGATTCATCACTCTCAAACCACGAAGACCATCTTTTCTTTCGCTAATGACTAAATGATTATTGAATATTTCCAATCCCAGTAAATGGACATCATTTCGATGGGCAATCACTTCTTTCCAGTTGCCCATATCGGTGGCATCTTCTGATGTCTCCATAAGGCGATTATTTTTGGCCTCCCAATTCGTAATGATATAAAACTTATCTTTATAATGGTCAATACCATATTCATGCGCCGCTCCTCGAGGTGAAAAGTTTTTGAAGTCCCCCTCTGGGTTGTCTGCCCGCAGGATATGATAATCACTCACCAAGGTGCTGGAATTATAAATTATAATATACTCCCCGGATTTGGATCGAGACACACCAATGTAATAAGACTCATCATCCTCTGTATAAACCAATGCATCATTTTTATAATCGGAACCCACCTTATGCCGATATATTTTTTCCGATAATAATGTGACTTTATTTTTGGATGTATAAAAAACGGTTTCATTGTCATTGGCCCACGCCACGCCTCCAGTAGTATTTTCTATAGTTTGCTGTAGGATATCTCCCGTATTCAAATTTTTAAAATTGATTTCATAAAACCGACGGCTCAGTGTATCTACACCAAATGCCAGCCATTGATTATCTGGACTCACACTCATGCTTCCAATGGCAAAATAATCAAACCCCTCTGCCAGTTCATTCTCATCCATAATGACTTCTTCATCCCCATCCAGTGATCCTTTTTTCCGACAATGGATGGCATACTCTTTCCCCTTTTCATATCGAGTATAATAGTAATAACCATTATCCAAGTAGGGGACAGATTCATCATCCTTTTTGATGCGCCCCACAATTTCATCAAATAAATCATTCTGAAATTTTTCCGTATGTTTCAGACGCTTTTGGGTATAGGCATTTTCCGCATTAATATAATCCAACACTTCTTGGGTCTGGCTGTCTTTGTCTTTGGCAGACTTCTGTTCGTCCGTTAACCGCATCCAATAATAGTCATCAACGCGCGTATCTCCGTGGATGGTCATTTCATGAGTTTTTTTGGTTGCGTTAGGGGGTGTTGAATTTTGCATACAGGCACTCAGTAATATGGTTAGGGGTAAAAATAAGTTTTTCACAGATTCCTCAATTATGTTAAAAAGAGTTTAGAATTTAGTGTGATATTTTTTCTTTATTTCAAAATTATTTCAATCTATGACCAAACCAAAGCCAGGCGGCCCCAAGGATAAGCCCCAGTCCTTCTCGCTGGTGTTCCCATAAATTCACCATGCGATTATCCAATTGCCACGGCATAATCGTATTCAATAGACCCAGTGTTACAAGAATACCAATAATCAAAAGTACAACCGCGCTGATCTTTATCGTTTGTTCGGAACCTATTTTTGTGAAAGGTAAAAAGGCAACGGCTAAATAAACCGGCACCCAGATAAATCCATCGGGATCGTCAAGATTGACTGCGGCAAAGGAACAAAAAATGATGGCGATTAACAATTTAAGGATTCTATTCAAACGCTACCAGCCAATCCCGTAATCCTCACCATAATTGGAAGAACCGCCCCACATGGTGTTGTGTTCCCAATCGAACCAGATCGCATTAATTGGCCCTGAAGTGAGACGTCTCTTCTGGATATTATACCCCATTTTTCTCAAGTCCTTGATCACCCATGGCGGTATATCCTCCTGCACAACAATTCGTCCTGCTTCTTTGCTATGCTTTCCAAATGAACTATACATCTGGTAGCTGTTCACATTGGCTGCTTCTGTTGCCTCCTGCACATTCATATCAAATTCCACCATATTCAGGAAAAACTGCAGCAGGTTTTGATCCTGTGTGTCACCTCCCTGAACGGCAAAAGATAAATAGGGTTTACCATCTTTAATCGCTAAAGCAGGGGTTAACGTGGCTCGTGGACGCTTACCCGGCGCAATCACATTGAAGGGATTTTCATCGGCATACAGCACAAAACTTTGGGCACGCTGGCTAAGGCCAACACCTGTATTTCCGGCAATAACTGTTGGAATCCATCCGCCGCTGGGAGTAATTGACACAACCCAGCCTTCTTTATCTGCCGCCTGAATTGTGGTTGTACCGGTATTGAATTCAGTTTCGATGGCCCCAAAGTCCTGATTCCCGTCATTTGGATTAAAACGTTTCTTCTCTTCACCCCAGGTTTTGAGGTAATCCTGGTAAGGATTTTTCCTTCCTCCTTGGAATTTGTAGGGGTTACCGGGCTTCACTTTCGGATTATTCTTTTCCCAGTCAATCTCTTTGATCCGAGATTTAGCATAGCGCTTAGATAGGAGTCCATTGATCGGTTCTTCAGGCGGATTATAAGGATCACCATAATAGAAATCACGATCCGCAAAAGCCATATTCATCACCTGGTAAAGAGTATGGATATAGCGTGAAGAGTTGAAGCCCATTGTCTTCAAATCAAATTCTTCCAACATATTCAAGGACTGAAGCATGACTGGTCCCTGGACCCAATGGGTCAATTTGTAAACGTCGATACCCTTGTAATTCACTTTCACTGGTTTTTCCAAATAAACTTTCCAGTTTGCCAGATCTTCTCTTGTGATCAACCCGCCCTGCTCCTGAGTAGATCGAGCGATCTCCTCCGCAATGTCACCCGTATAAAACCGGGCATTGGCCGCATAGATGGCTTCTGATCGGGATGCGCCAGCAGCTAATGCTTCTGTTTCAGTATCCACCAATTTCTGAAGAGTATTAAATAAATTTTCCTGGATAAATATTTCCCCCGGATACGGTGCCTCTCGATCCCCTTCGTGCACCAAAAACACTTTTTTTGAATAGGGCCATTCAGCAATTCGTTTTTTTTCTCTCTCGATACCATTAGCTGTTTGAGCTTCCATAGGATAGCCTTTGGCCATTTCCATTGCCGGAGCTAAAACTTCCTTTAAGGTCATGGAACCGAACTCAGCCAACATAGTCATCAATCCACCTGGTGTTCCCGGGGTCACTGCTGCCAGCGGACCGTATTGCGGCGGATATTTATGTCCTTTTTTGATGAAGAATTCCGGCGTGGCACCGGTGGGTGCATTTCCTAAGGCATTAACACCAATAACTTTCTTGGTTTTCGGATTATAAATCAATGCCTGAGTTTCACCTCCCCAGCTCAAAACATCATACATAGTGCAAGTGGCCGCCAGCATGGCGCAGGCTGCATCCACCGCATTGCCTCCCCTTGAAAAAATAGTGGCCCCTGCAGTTGCACCTAATGGTTTACCAGTGATGGCTACCCAATGCTTCCCATAGATCACAGGCTTGACCGTCTGTTGGGCAGAGCCAATTGCTGCCAATGATATGAGGGTTAAGATGAAAATTCTGTATTTCATAATTTGCTCCTTATCCAATATGATGCATTTCTTTATTTGACATAATGTTGAGCCCAACTCTTTCTAATAATGTTTCAGAAACCGTGGCTCTTGCCACTGTTTTGGCAGGAATAGCTCTGACTGAAGTGGGCGTCATCCAGGATGTCAACTTTGCCACTCCCATAACCATTTTTTCTCCCAATCGAAATTCATTTCGTTCTCCTAACAACAATGATGGGCGAGAAATGAGCGTAGAATCAAATCCAATCGATTTTAATTTGTCTTCCACTTCGCCCTTCACCTTATTATAAAATATTTTTGAATTGGAATTTGCACCGGTAGCTGTAACAATACTAAAGACTGAGGTATTCCATTTTTTTGCCGCACCTGCAAAAGCAATTGGATAAGCAAAATCAACTTTACGAAAACCACTATTACTTCCAGCCTTTTTGATTGTAGTTCCCAAACAACAATACACATGATCTACTGGAAACAATTCATCCCAAGGCGGCATTTCAAAATCAATTATTTTTTCAATAAGTTTTTTATGATTCATTATTAATGGGCT
>Ga0257123_1000312_pt1 | contig 41213 bp, 32 predicted proteins | sample SI106_135metaG_FD_190185 | JGI IMG/M metagenome (GOLD analysis project Ga0257123, IMG submission 190185) | Marine microbial communities from Saanich Inlet, British Columbia, Canada - SI106_135 | ecosystem: Environmental > Aquatic > Marine > Inlet | place: Canada: British Columbia | collected...
TAAGTATCGGTCAAAATTCCAGGAATACTTAAAGTCTGCAACAGGCCTGAAAAACCCGGATGAAGACGGTTACGTCGATGCCAAAGAGTTGAAAGGCAAGATTGATCATTCTAGCGCTGGCGCTTTGCACGTCTGGCAATTTTTTCACGACAAATATTCAGTATTTGGGCCGCTTTATGGTCAGATTTTAGCTTTATGTATCGCATCTCATCATTCTGGCCTGATCGATTGTTTAGATCCCTGTGGGCAAAATACGTTCAAGAAGCGCATCGGAAAAGCGGAGGATAGGGGCTATTTGGATGGGTTGATGGATTCTGTAGAAGACGAATTAAGACGAAAGGCTGAGGCTCTTTTCTCCAAGGCATCCATTGTTGAATTTAGATCTTTTTTGAAACCCCTCATTGATAATGAAGCAATTCAAGGTGTAGATACCTTTTCAAATGGGGTTTTGCAATTCAAGCTAGGGATGTTGACCCGTTTCTTATTTAGCTGTCTTATTGATGCAGATCGGATTGATTCTGCGGACTTTGAGAATCCGAAACTAGAATCTGGTCGAGATAGGTTTCAACGCAACTGGCGATTGCTAGTAGCGCGTCTGGAGGAGCGAATAACTTCATTTCAATCCAGGAATGATGTGGACAGATTGCGTACTCAAGTTTCGCAAACCTGTTTGTTAAGATCTAAGGAGCAAAAAGGGCTTTTTAGTTTGACGGTGCCTACCGGCGGAGGTAAAACTTTTGCCAGCCTACGCTTCGCGCTTAATCATGCCCTACACCACCAAATGGATCGAGTGATTTATGTGGTTCCCTTTACCGCGATTATTGATCAGAATGCAGCCGAGGTCCGTAAGGTTCTCGAAAAACCAGGGGACAGTTTCCCTTTTGTTCTAGAGCATCATTCTAATTTGGAACCGGAAAAGCAGACATGGCAGAGTAAGCTAGCGGCGGACAATTGGGATTCACCGGTAGTATTTACCACTATGGTTCAATTTTTGGAGACGCTATTTGGCGGCGGTACCCGTGGGCCGAGGCGTATGCATACCCTGGCCAACTCAGTGATTATTTTTGACGAAATCCAATCTTTACCCATCAAGACTGTACATCTATTCTGCAACGCCATTAATTTTCTGACTGACTACTGCGGCGCCACAGTGGTTATGTGCACAGCCACCCAACCACTACTGGATAAACTCAAATATCGCGAAAAGGGTTTTTTACCCTTAGAACCAGAAAATGAACTTATGCAGAATCTAGGCTTGGAGAAGCTATTTGAAAAGTTAGAGCGGGTAACAGTTATAAATAGAACCAAAGCAGGTGGATGGTCCCTGGAAGAACTGGCTCAATTTGCAGGCGATGAATTAAAAAGATCTGGAAGTTGTTTGGTGATTGTGAATACCAAAGTATGGGCCATAGACCTCTACAACGCTTCTCAACCACAATTTTCTGAGGGCGTTTACCATTTGAGTACCAATATGTGCCCTGTCCATCGCTTAGAAATCCTCGCAGAAATCAGACAACGCCTGGTTAGGGGACAACCGGTTTTGTGTTTCAGTACCCAGCTAATTGAGGCCGGTGTAGACATTGATTTTGGCACTGTGATTCGCTTTACTGCAGGACTTGATGCCATTGCCCAGGCAGCAGGCCGGTGTAATCGACATGGCAACAGAGTCAACGGAATGGTCTATATCGTAAATCCTGACCTGGAAAAAATAAGCTCACACCCAGACATCAAATTAGGCCAAGACGCTCTGGGGAGAGTATTAAAAGAGTACAAGGACAATTCGGTAGAATTTGAAAATAGTCTATTGAGTCCTAGTTCAATCAAACGTTATTTCATGTATTATTTTTACGAGCAAGCAAATCAAATGGACTATCCCGTTGACGCCGAAAAACACGGGCAAAATGATACGCTACTGAATCTATTGTCAGCTAATCCGAATAATAGCGGTAAAGATGCAAGGATTCCCCAACTTTCCCAGTCTTTCCGCGAGGCGGCCCGTTTATTCAAGGCGATTGAATCTCCAACAGAGGGAATTCTAGTCAAATATGGCGCAGGGCAAGATTTGATAAACCAATTTCTGAGTTGTTACGACCCCGTCACGCGAAAGCAACTTTTCAGGCACGTTCAGCGCTATAGTGTTGGGCTATATCCCTATATGTTTACTCAATTGCAAGAAAAAGACGCCCTGACTCAGATTCCAGATACCGAACTCTATTATCTTGATGAACGCTATTACAGCCAAGCCTTTGGGGTGGCACTAGAGCCGGTCAGCATGTTCAATCCACTAATTTGCTAAGGAGAGAGTGTTGAATAATAGAATTTCGTTCAAGATCTGGGGTCGATACGGGCTATTTACCGACCCTTTAACCAAAATTGGCGGGGAAAAATGCTCGTACCATCTGCCCACATACGAGGCCCTAAAAGGCGTAGTGAAGTCCATATATTGGAAACCTACTCTGATTTGGATTATTGACCGCGTGCGGGTGCTAAAGCAAATTCGGACCCACACCAAGGGGATGAAGCCGCTAGTGTTTGGTGGAGCCAAGAGCAATAGTTTGGCATATTACACTTACTTGGCAGATGTAGCTTATGAGGTTGAAGCCCATTTTATATGGAATCCGCACCGCCCTGAATTGGCGCATGACCGAATTGACGGTAAACATCACCAGATTGCCCAGCGCTATCTCAATCGAGGTGGCAGGCAGGACATCTTCTTAGGTACCCGTGATTGCCAAGCTTATGTGGAGCCCTGCAAGTTTGGGGCTAATAGGAGTGCCTACCAAGATTTGAACGAACTTGGTTTCGGGTTGATGTTTCATGGATTTGATTATCCGGATGAAACGGGTACAAATGAGTTTTATGCTCGATTTTTTTGCCCGGTGATGAAACAAGGAATTGTTCAATTCTTGCCACCTGAAGAATGTGAGATAAGGCGTTTTATCCGCAATATGACAGCCAAAGAGTTTAAGCAAAATCAGAATTTCATCGGGCTAGAAGAGTCTGGTTTAGTATGAGTTGGATTCAAAAATTGTATGAGACGTATGAGGCGGCTCAGGTTACTCCACAGGCATTTGGTGAAGCTCCGCTGGTACCAGTTAGTCACTCAATCCAACAAGCTCACATATTGGTTAAAATTGATGGGGAGGGCAATTTTTTAGAGGCGGAAGTAAGAAAACAATACATTATCTTACCGGCAACTGAGAAATCGGCAGGTCGATCTGGTAAGAAGCCTCCACCCCATCTTCTGGCCGACAAGATTCAGTATTGTGCCAAAGATTATCCAGACTTTAGAGGGGGTAAACCAAGCTTTTTTGTTGATTATGAAGCGCAGTTGAAAGCTTGGGTAGAATCAGAGTTTAACCACCCAAAAGCAGAAGCTATCCTGAAATACATCCAGAAGGGTAATGTCCTCTCAGATTTGATTAAAGAGGGCATTATTTGGGTTGACGAAAACTCTCATTTGAGAACTTCTACATGGAAAGAAGAAGCGGGGGGCGGTGAGGAAAATGAGAAAACACCTGAAATTTTTAAAGTTTTGACGAAGAAGGATGGAAAATATGAGATTGGTGATGCCCTCATTGCTTGGCGTGTTGAAATTGCTGGGGATTTATGCGCCAATACTTGGGAAGATATTGGATTATTTAAAGCTTGGTCTGGGTGTGACGCCGCTAGCAAAAAAACATATGGCAGATGCTACCTTACTGGAAAAGATGGTACAGCCATCGCAGAGCAACATCCGGCAAAAATTCGGCATACAGGCGATAAGGCCAAACTTATTTCCTCAAATGACGGAGCAGGTTTTACCTTTAGAGGTCGGTTTACCGACAAACCAGACCGGCAGGCCTGTGCGGTGGGATATGTTAGCACCCAAAAGGTGCATAATGCCTTACGCTGGTTAATTTCAAGACAAGCCTACCAAAATTACGGCCAGGTTTTTGTGGCATGGGCAGTATCTGGCAAGGAGATACCCGCCACACTAGCAAGTAGTAGTGACTTATTTGATTTTGACTTGGATATTGAAGATTTGAGCAGCCAGTCGGCAAAATCAAATGGACCCGAACCGGTACCCGATAACACGAAGAATTTTGCGCAGAGGTTTTCTCTAGGTCTAAAGAATTATCTCCAGGGTTATAGGACGAAGTTAAGCCCTACTGAGGATATCGTAATAATGGGTTTAGATGCGGCTACGCCAGGTCGCATGGCAATTCTATTTTGCCGGGAAATGATGGCAGGAGACTTCCTAGATAGAATTTATAGATGGCACTCAAATTTTGCTTGGTGGCAACGCAAAACAATGGCTGTAGAGGAAAAAGGCAAAAAATCTAAGGTGGAGGTGACTTGGCGGATTTTCGCCCCAGCGCCACGTTTGATAGCTGAAGCCGCTTATGGCAAGCGCTTGGACGATTCACTGAAGAAGACAACGGTTCAACGTATCGTACCTTGTATTATAGATGGGCAGACCTTTCCCAGGGATTTGATGCAATCAGCTGTAAACCGAGCCAGCAATAGGGTCGGTATGGAAAATTGGGAATGGCAACAAACCTTGGGAGTTGCTTGTGCACTGTATCGTGGTTTTTATGCTCATCATTCACAGACGGCTCAGAGGAGAGAATATCAAATGACGTTGGAAACAGATCGTATTTCGCGAGACTATTTGTATGGCCGTTTGTTAGCGATAGCAGAACGGATAGAGGAAATTGCATTAAATGTTGCGGGGGAAAAGCGACCAACTACGGCAGAGCGAATGATGCAGCGTTTCGCGGATTACCCTTTTTCTACCTGGAAAACCATCGAAACGGCCTTGCGACCCTATATGGATCGACTGCAAAGCAAGCGAGCTGGATTTTTGCACAATATGAGAACGCTTTTGGATGAGGTGATGAATCTTTTTGTTGCCGAAGAGTTCTGCCAGGACAATAAACTCAGCGGCGAGTTTTTGCTTGGATACCACTGCCAGAGGCAGATATTGAGAAACAACAAAAGTTCAGAACAAGCGGATCAAGAAGGAGAATAGATAATGGCAGCACTAGAAAATAAAATTGATTTTGCCGTAATTTTGACGGTAAAAAACGCGAATCCAAATGGCGACCCGTTAAATGGAAATCGGCCACGTACGGATTATGATGGTCATGGTGAAATTTCAGATGTTTGCCTAAAACGAAAGGTCCGCAACCGGCTTTTGGACGGTGGACATGCGATATTTGTTCAGTCTGACGATTATAAAATTGATACTATGCCAAGCCTGAAGGCGCGGGCAGAATCGGAGGATGTGGGTCTAGGTAAAGATGCTTTTAACGACAAAAAAACATCAAAAGAGGAAACAGCAAAAAGAGCTTGTGAAAAATGGTTTGACGTCAGAGCATTTGGGCAATTATTTGCTTTCGCCAAATCCAAGGGGAAAGACAAGGAGGAAGATGGTGATGGGATTTCCATTCCCATCCGCGGCCCGGTTTCAATTCAGTCAGCTTTCAGTGTGGAACCCGTCAGCATAACGAGTATCCAAATAACCAAAAGTGTTAGCGGGGAGGGTGATGGCAAGAAAAAAAGCTCGGACACAATGGGGATGAAACACCGGGTTGACCACGGCATTTATGTTTTTTACGGAAGTATTAACCCACAACTTGCCGAGAGAACTGGCTTTAGTGAGGAAGATGCAGAGGTATTAAAAACTGTTCTGCCCAAACTGTACGAAAACGATGCTTCAACTGCCCGCCCAGAGGGAAGTATGGCGGTTAAAAAGGTTTTTTGGTGGAAACATAACTGCAAATCTGGCCAATACTCATCTGCCAAGGTTCACGCTTCAGTTGCTGTTGCTCCAGATGGTAGCCATGAATTATCTGACCTAGGCAAGTTGAAACACGAAATCATAGAGGGATTTTGATACATGGAAGACCCCCGTCTCATCCCGATTTCCGCGTTGCAGCACTTTGCCTTCTGTCCAAGGCAGTGTGCGTTGATTCACAATGAGCAAATCTGGAGCGAGAATTTTCTAACAGCTCAGGGGCGGCTACTTCATCAACGTGTGGACAGCCAGGATCCTGAGACTCGTAAGGGAATTCGAATGGAACGGGGAGTTTCCGTATGTTCCGAAAAGCTGGGACTTACCGGAAAGCTGGATTTATTGGAAATTGATCTCAAATCCGGGACCCCTACTCCGGTGGAATACAAGCGCGGTCGTCCCAAAATTGAGGATTGGGATCGAATCCAGCTTTGTGCACAAGCTCTTTGTCTCGAAAAAATGATGGGTGTTTCAGTGGAACAAGGAGCCTTGTGGTATTGGCAAATTAGACGTCGCATACAGGTACCAATTGAGAGCGACCTTCGGGAACGGACTCATGAGGTCATTGAACAGGTGAGAAGTTTACTGGAATCAGGACTTACACCTAAGGCTGAGTTTGCAAAAAAGTGTAAGGCTTGTTCGCTCTTCGATCAGTGTAATCCACAACTGACTTCGAGTGATCAGAGTCGCCGTTATGTTGAAACCCTCTTTTCTCAGGATGAAATAGAGCTTTGAAGAAGCTACAGAACAGCCTTTACATAACCCGCCAGGAAACCTACGTTCACAAAGAACGGGAAACGATCGTTATCAAGCAGGGAAAGGAGAAACTTCTCCAGGTGCCTGCTCATTCAGTCGGCGCGTTGTATTGCTTTGGACAGGTAATGGTTTCACCTCCATTGATGGGATATTGCGGTGAAAGTGGAATCGGCTTGGCGTTTTTTTCGGAGCGCGGTCGTTTTCTTGGACGATTGCAAGGCCGACAGAGTGGGAACGTATTCTTGCGGAAAGCCCAATATCAAGCATCTGAGAAGTCCGCTCTCGAGATTGGTAAGTTGATCGTCGCGGCAAAAATCCAGAGCAGTCGAAGTGTTCTACGACGCAGGCTTCGAAACCACGGTCCTGAACAAGAGGTAAAAAAAGCCGTTAAGCATTTGGGTTCATGTTTACGAAATGTGGAATCTTTCGATTCCCTGGATCAGGTGAGGGGAACCGAGGGAGATGCTGCGGCTACTTATTTTAGAGTGTTCAATTACTTGATTTTGCCTGAAGTGCAAGACGAATTCACCTTTGAGGGTCGCAATCGTAGACCCCCGCGTGATCCGGTGAACGCAATGCTCTCGTTTCTCTATGCAGTCATAGGACAAGATATCAGCTCGGCACTACAGGGAGTTGGACTCGATCCGCAAGTTGGTTTCTTACATGCCGACCGACCCGGACGGGACAGTTTGGCGCAAGATTTATTAGAAGAATTCCGGGCTTACCTGGCAGATCGACTGGTTTTGAGCCTAATCAATCGGAAGCAAATCAAAGATAAGGATTTCATTCTTGAAGCCAGCGGCGCTGTTCGAATGAAAGATGATGCTAGAAAAACGCTGTTAACCTCCCTTCAGGAACGGAAACAAGAGGAGATCTCTCATCCATTCTTAAAGGAAAAGGTCCCTATTGGTCTCCTTCCACATGTTCAGGCAATGTTGCTAGCACGGCATCTGCGTGGTGATCTGGAATGCTACCCTCCATTCTTAGCACGGTAGAAAATAGCGAATCATGATGGTTTTAGTCACATACGATGTATCCTTGAAAGATCCTGCGGGTGCCCGTAGACTGAGAAAGCTCGCAAAGGTGTGCCTGGATTACGGGATGCGTGTACAATATTCTGTGTTTGAATGTGAGGTGTTGCCTGCTCAGTGGGTAATCTTTAAGAGCCAGTTGCTTAGCATCTACGATGAATCTTGTGATAGCCTGCGGTTTTATAAACTCGGGTCAAACTGGAAAAGCAAAGTCGAACACCATGGAGCAAAGCAGGCTCCAGATATCTTCAGAGACACACTTATCGTCTAGCGTGCTAACCCCTGGCTCTCATGAAAACCATTGGACTTTAGCGCGACCCCTTTGTTTCTGGGAGATTGGCCGAAAACTAGAGTTTATTTTGACAACAGAAGAGCATTATAATTTACTTTATTCGGAGGTTAGCGATTTCAAGGGCTACAACCCCTTTGAGTTCAGCCTTCCGAAGTAAAGAGTCGCCCCCCATGCGGGGGCGTGGATTGAAACATATGGTCGGTTGCCTCTCCAGCGTCTAGTACAGTCGCCCCCCATGCGGGGGCGTGGATTGAAACTCTGACTTGCGCTGTATACGTCGTGGTCTTACGTCGCCCCCCATGCGGGGGCGTGGATTGAAACGGCTGTTCATGTGGATAGTTCTGGCAACGTAGGTAGTCGCCCCCCATGCGGGGGCGTGGATTGAAACAATGGATAAAGTAGAGGATGATAGGCTGATATGGTCGCCCCCCATGCGGGGGCGTGGATTGAAACGCCATACAGGACCGCAACGGCCAGGCGGTTTCCGTCGCCCCCCATGCGGGGGCGTGGATTGAAACAAGCCTATGATGAGGAGCTTGCAGATGTTGCGGGTCGCCCCCCATGCGGGGGCGTGGATTGAAACATAGAGATGCGGATAGCCCGCTCAATGTTCGAGGGTCGCCCCCCATGCGGGGGCGTGGATTGAAACCCTTCTAACCTTGATGCTTTTGGTATCAGCAAAGTCGCCCCCCATGCGGGGGCGTGGATTGAAACCCTTGAGGGTCCTGGAAGCTCAGGGAGCCATCTGTCGCCCCCCATGCGGGGGCGTGGATTGAAACTCGGCAAGTAGGCTTCTAGGGTCCGATGGAACTTGTCGCCCCCCATGCGGGGGCGTGGATTGAAACACGACTCGCAAGGTAGATAAAGGTTTCATCCCGGTGTCGCCCCCCATGCGGGGGCGTGGATTGAAACCAAGGGCAAATGCTCAAGGGGAATCTGACAATTAAAGTCGCCCCCCATGCGGGGGCGTGGATTGAAACAGCACACCCTTTAGGCAAGCCTACGTCATTGATGTCGCCCCCCATGCGGGGGCGTGGATTGAAACCATCTCTTGTCGAACTCAGGATAGAGACCCACCGTCGCCCCCCATGCGGGGGCGTGGATTGAAACGTGTGACTCGTCTAAACTTATCAAACCCCTTGCGTCGCCCCCCATGCGGGGGCGTGGATTGAAACTTTTGGACGAGGAGGGAGAGCGCGTCCGGGGTGAAGTCGCCCCCCATGCGGGGGCGTGGATTGAAACCAGGCTATACACTCCAGCGTCGGTGATGATTGTCGTCGCCCCCCATGCGGGGGCGTGGATTGAAACTTTTTTTCTATCTTGTTATTGCTGCGGGTGGCTCCGGTCAATGGGGTCCCTGTGGAGTTCGGCGTGACGCAGGGCGCATGTTGATTGCTATTGTTTGAAGATTGCATGGGGAGTTAGCCGCGACTTCTCCGTTAGGAGATGCTTGGCGTTGTTTGCCATTCCACTTACCCGGCCCCTTCGTGCGCGGAATGGAATGGGGTGATTGCCGGTGACAGGACCCGCTTCACCGTAGCTCGTTTCCAATACAAAAATGATCCAGCAATTTTCGATGTATAAGTTGCGCATCAAAGAAAGAGCTAACGAATCGCTCAGTGGACCTCCCAAAATGGCCTCACACGTCTGTGTTTTTCAACAGAATTGAGACCGAGCGATTTCTTTCATCAGTCCCACCCTTACCCATGTGATTTTTTGGAGTATAATTAAAGGGGGAGAGGATTTTATGTCTCTGATTAAATGCTCAGAATGTGAAAAAGAGATCAGCGAGAGTGCGCGATCATGTCCACATTGCGGCCATGAAGCGCCGCGTGAAGGGTGCCGAGCCCGCGTATACCCTTGTTACTATATGAAGTATGTATTTGGGTTTGTAGCTGTAGCCCTGATTTTTTTCTTATTGGGAAAGGCGGTTCGGACTATTATTTAGGTCGAACCCGACTTTGAGCTGAAATTTTTGTCCTTAACACTCTCGATTTTAGACTTTTCCTGATCGGGATTTTCCAATTCATACTGAGAAAGGAGATATTCCTTTGAAAGGAATAGTTCTTCCTGGAGAGTTTCTACAAGGTCTCTGAGCTGTTCTTCTAAGCCCTCCTTTTCTTCACTCCAGTTCATTTGAAGCTCATCCTTTTCACCGAGAATTCTTCCTACCTTATTCTCAAGTTCCTCAATTCTGACCCTTTCTGATTCATGGGTTCGAAATTCCGTGAGAATCTCTGAGAGTTTGGAAACTCGATTCTCCAGTCTTTCTCGCAGGTGATCGATGGCTCGGGATGCCTTTAGGGAATCATTTTGCAAGAGATCTAGTGTCCCAAGATGTTCTTGAAGTTTTGCGATAGGTTCAGCCTTTCCCGGGGAAGACAATTTCTTGAGTTCGGCAATAGTGAGCTCAGCGTCCTCTTTTTTAGATTCAAGAGTGATGGTTCTATCCCTGAGACGATCTTGCCTGGAATCAAGAAACCCTCGGGCTCTCTGTCTCCAGAACAAAATCAAATCCTCTGGTTCCACAGGGTCGAACTTATGTACCTTTAGGAACTGGTATAGATAGTATTTTTCACGCAGCCGGGAGAAGTGAGGTTGTGCCCTGGTCACAAGGTAAAGTAGACCGGCGAAGGAAGAAAAGAGTAATGCCGTTCCCAGTAGATGGGAAACTCGTATCAGGCCAGCTCCTCTTAAAAAGAAATATGTGGCCGGGGCTGCATAGAATAACGTAAGGAAAAACCGTCGTCTGGGAAATTGGATTTTTTTCCAAACTTTTAGGAAAGTTGGGTTTGAACTTTGGCGAAAAGATTCTAAAAATCGGTGTTCTTTCAGTTTAAGGTAGAAGTGTTTTAGCTCCTCTTTCCAATCTCGTTGGGTAATCTCAATGAGTATGGACTGGACTGAGCTTTCAATCTTGCTTTCAAGTTTTTCCTTCATGATGGTACCGAAAAGCAAACGGTATGCCCGTTTGCAGGCGCATGATCAAAATTAGCTTCGTCGAAGATGAGTAAAGGAATCCACAGATTCCTGGTTTGGCCTCGAATCCGGGTAAACCAAATGCGTTTGGGCATAAATTTATTATATACTCTCCAGTATGCTTCATTATGTATCAATGCGCTGTTATTCGGTTTCGGTTGTACCGATTCGAAAAGAAGGATCCGAAGCGCTTTATCTGCTGTTGCGCCGCAGGGGCGGAGCTCTGGATGGCTCCTGGTGTTTGATTTCTGGCTGCATTGAATTGGGAGAAACCGCCTGGAGAGCCGCGGTAAGAGAACTCAAAGAGGAGACCGGGTTGAATCCAATTGAGCTTTATTCAGCGGATACCTGCGATCAATTTTATGATTTTGGAAAGGAAATTGTCTCCATCATTCCCGCATTTGTTGCCCTTCTAGACCCGTCTAAGGAAGTGGTTGTCGATGAAGAGCATTCTGACCATCGATGGTGTACTCTACAAGAGGCTCAGGATCTGGTTGCTTTTGGTGGACAGAGAAACCTGATAAAGTTTGTACAGCAGGAGTTTGTGGATAGACAGCCCTTGAAGACGCTTCGCATTCCCGTGGTAATTCCAGAGGATGAACCGCCTCCCTTTAGCCGATGATACAGGTTGAAGTTGAGATCGAGATTTGCAGGAACCCGATAGAGGTTTTTGAGTATATTTCAGACTTTTCCAGAAATCCTGAATGGCAGTCGGGAATGAAGGAAGCTCATTTCCTAACGGAAGGACCTCTCAGAGTTGGGACCCGCTATGCGCAAGTAGCGAAATTTCTTGGTAAACGCATAGAATCAGTGTTTGAAGTAACAGCTTTTGATCCAGGGAAATTGGTGAGTGCGAAGAGTGTGGAAGGATCTTTCCCAATCTCATTTTGTAGAACCGTTGAGCCCACAGGGGCTGGGGCGAGGGTTAAAACTTTGGTGGAAGGTGACGCCAGTGGTTTTTTTAAGTTCGGTGGTTCTTTACTTGCTAAAATGGTGGAATCAGCTATCCGCAAAGACTATAAGAATCTCAAAAAACTTCTTACCTGAATAAAAAGAGGAGCGGGGAATAGATTATGAAACAGATACTTAATTTACTACTGGTTAGTCTTCTTTGTTTGAGCACACTTTTTTGTGCCCCTGAGCAGGACTCAAGTAACAGTAAGCAGCCTGAAAAAGTCGACCGGCTCGTCCGGGAACTCTTTGAGGTACTGGATATGCGTGGCCAGACTCAGAAGGGATTTGACATGATGCATGAGCATCAGATGAAGAGTTTTGATCAGGTTATGGGTTCAATGCCAGGGGGGATGCCTGAGGAAGGCATTAAATATATCAAAAGCCAACAGATGAATCTGAGTGATTTTCTTAAGGGAAACCTCAGCTTTGACCAGATGGTCGGAGATCTCAAAACCCTCTATTCCAAGAATTTTAAGATCGAAGAACTTGAAGCGGCCTTGAATTTTTTCAAGAGCCCCATGGGTAGGTCTTATTATAAAAAATCTATGGCTATCCTTCCCGAAGTTATGGAAATCAGTCGAAAACAAGTTCAAACCTTCATGCCGGAGTTAATCCAGAAAGTTCAGGAAATCCAGAGGAACATTCATAAGAAGATTCAGGAGTTGAAGGAGAAAGCGGCGGAGGAACAGGAAGTCAGGGAATAGGTTTCTGGATTTGAGTTTTTAGCGATTCTATCTCCGCTTGAAGTAACTTTATCTGCTTCAAAATTTTTGAACTTTGTTCTTCTTCGGATTCAGCTTCAGGGGTGAAAAACCAGGAGCCCACAAATCCGGTAAAAGTTCCAAACATCCCAATACCCATAATCATCAAGCCGGAGGCAAGGATTCTTCCGTATAGAGTTACCGGGTAGAAATCTCCGTAGCCCACCGTCGTGACGGTTACAAATGACCACCATACGGCGTCTGATGCTGACTTGATATTTGAGTCAGAACCCCGCTCAAAGTGAAGAATGAAGATACTGGAGAGCATCAAAACTAGAAGAGACAGAACCGACAAGGTCAGGAAGGAAGCTTCGGCACGATTTTTAGAGAGAAACTTCAATATGATCCGGCCCGACTTAAAAACACGCAGGAGCCTGAGGATTCTGAAAACTCTTGCCACCCTTCCATATCTCAGGGCATCGATGTTGGGAATACTGCTCAATAGGTCGATCCACCCCCATTTGAGATAGGCTCCCTTATCTTTGGCGATGAGTAGATTTCGGAGGAAATCGAAAAGAAACATGATGCAGATTCCAAAATCAAAAACATCAAGAATCTTGCTGGTTTCGGGATCTAAGGTGTGCACCAGGTCAATGGTTAGCATCACCAGGCTCAGGATACAAAGAACGAGCATAAAAAACTCGTATACAGAGGGTTCCTGCTGTTTTTTCATGGGTCAACTTTGGTGATTATCACCCGAGACTAAAATCCTTTTCTTATTCATCGGATCAAACTTCCCTCTATAGTTGGAAAATTGTGGGATAAGATGTAGTTTGGATTTTGAGAAGGTTTTTATACCGAAAAGCAAACGGTATGCCCGTTGCAGGTTCATGACCAAAATAAGCTCATCGCAGATGAGCAAAGGAATCTACAGATTCCTGGTTTGGCCGGGAATCCGGGCAAACCAAATGCGTTTGGACATATAAATGGAGTATGGGTATGCGCAAGGAAATTCATCCACCTACTGGCGATAAGCTAACCTGCAGAAACTGGCAGATCGAAGCGGCATATCGAATGATTCAGCACAATCTTAGCCCCGAAGTGGCTGAAGATTGGCCCAATCTGATTGTATATGGAGGCAGGGGAAAGGCCGCTCGTTCCTGGGAAGCATTTGATCAAATCCTATCTTGTCTTAAGAATCTTCAGGAAGATCAGACCCTCATGGTTCAATCCGGAAAACCGGTTGGGGTTTTCCAAACTCACGCCGATGCTCCACGGGTTCTCATTGCTAACTCAAACCTGGTAGGAGACTGGGCGAATTGGGAAGTGTTTCAGGATTTTGAAGATCGAGGGCTGATCATGTTCGGTCAAATGACAGCGGGAAGCTGGATTTATATAGGAACCCAGGGCATCTTGCAAGGTACTTTTGAAACCCTTGCTTCTCTTTCACGCAAGCATTTCACTGGTTCTCTAAAAGGCACCATCACCCTCACCGGAGGACTTGGCGGTATGGGTGGTGCTCAGCCTCTTGCAATCACCATGAACCAGGGGGTAGCCCTTTGTGTTGAGGTAGATCCCGAGCGAATTGAGCGGAGGATTCGAGAGAAGTACCTGGATCTGAGAGCGTCAAACCTTGATGAAGCCGTAGAGCTGGCTGAAGACGCAAAACGAAAGGGAAACCCGCTTTCCATTGGAGTAGAGGGTAACTGCGGTACCGTCTTACCGGCATTGTTTTCGCGCGGTTTTCAACCTGATGTAGTCACGGACCAGACTTCGGCGCATGATCTACTCTATGGATATATCCCTCATCAGTTGAGTCTTCAAGAAGCTATTGAAATGCGCGTCAGTGATCCAAAACGCTATGTGGAGTTGGCTGCTGTTACTGTGGTAGAGCATTGCCAGGCAATCTTGAATTTTCAGAAGCAGGGTTCCGTAGCTTTTGATTATGGAAATAACCTCAGGGGCGAAGCAAAGAAAAATGGATTAGAAAATGCCTTTGATTTCCCCGGGTTTGTTCCTGAGTATATTAGACCCTTGTTTTGTGAGGGTTCAGGACCTTTTCGATGGGTGGCACTTTCAGGGGATCCTGAAGATATCTATAAAACTGATCGAGCGGTTCTGGAAACCTTTCCTCAAAATGAATCCCTGAGGCGATGGATTACCCTGGCCACAGAGAAAGTGAAATTTCAGGGACTGCCCTGCCGAATCTGCTGGCTTAAGTATGGTGAAAGGGAAAAATTCGGACTGGTTCTCAATGACATGGTGCGTAGAAAGGTGCTCAGGGCACCTATCGTAATTGGAAGGGACCATCTGGATTGTGGTTCGGTAGCGTCTCCCAACCGGGAGACCGAGGGAATGCTGGATGGTTCTGATCCCATCGCCGACTGGCCTTTACTCAATGGATTGATCAATGCCGTTAATGGAGCTACCTGGGTCTCGATTCATCATGGGGGAGGAGTTGGAATGGGTAAGTCCATTCACGCCGGAATGGTCATCGTGTGCGATGGTACGGATGCGGCGGACCAACGTCTTAGCAGAGTTCTTCGTTCTGATCCCCAGATGGGAATCATCCGGCACGCTGATGCGGGTTATCCCGAAGCCAAAGAATCAGCCAGGAGCCACGGAATCAACATTCCGATGGAATCCAAATCATGAAAGCGATTGTTAATGTTTCCCAGTTGGTGACCTGCGCGCCTTCCGATTTGAGTCCGCGTCGAGGATTGGAAATGCTCGAGGTAGGAGTGATTGAAAGGGGAGCTGTAATTACAGATGGAAGGGTCATCGCAGCGATTGGAACTGAGTCCTCGGTTTCCCGCCTCTTGGATGAAGTTAAGCCTGAAGATATCTATGACGCTGGCGGTAGGGCGGTAATTCCTGGCTTTGTTGATTCCCATACACATGCCCTTTTTGCGGGCACTCGTGAGAAGGAATTTTCCATGAGAATCGCCGGCAAACCCTATCTTGAAATTCTTCAGGAAGGAGGGGGAATTCTGGAGTCGCGAAGAATGCTCATAGAGGCTAGCGATGAAGAGGTTCTTGAGCAAAGCGCGATGCGCTGTAAGCGAATGCTTGCCCATGGTACAACTACAGCTGAGATCAAATCGGGGTACGGTCTTTCAACCGAACAGGAGATCAGATCCTTGAGATTAATCAACGAGCTTGGTCAACTCACGGCTCTGGAGGTGCATCCAACTTTTCTTGGAGCCCATGCGATCCCCCCGGAGTATAAAGACTCAAGACAGGATTACGTGAAGCTGGTTGCTAATGAAATGATTCCCGTAGTGGCGGAGAAAAAATTAGCTCGATTTTGTGATGTTTTCTGCGAGAAGGGCGTCTTTGATGTAGAGGAAACGGATGAAATCTTTCAGTCAGCCCTGGCACATCAACTCGGGTTGAGACTCCATGCCGATGAAATTCATCCCATTGGAGGGACGGAACGGGCATGTGCTATGGGCGCTATGAGTGTGGATCATCTCGTAGCTGTCACCGAGTCAGGTCTTGAGGCTCTGCGAAACTCACGAACCATCGCGACTCTCCTGCCGGGAACCTCCTATTCCTTAATGAAATCATATGCGCCTGCGCGCAAGATGATTTCGATGGATATCCCCATTGCTCTGGCTACAGACTGTAACCCGGGAAGCTGTTATACAGAATCCATGCCCATGATTATCAGCCTGGCAGGTTTGATGTTAAAAATGAGTCCGGAAGAAGCCCTGGTAGCGTCAACCTTCAATGCCGCATGCTCGCTGGGAATTCAGGAGCGAGTAGGCTCCCTTGAGAAGGGAAAAGATGCGGACCTTCTCATTTTGGATTCAGATGATTACAGGAGTCTCCCCTATCATTTCGGAGTAAATCCAATCCTGCGTACTATGAAGAGCGGAGAGTGGACGGGAGCAGAAGATTGAGTAAAAATTTTGTACACCTTCATGTCCACTCCGAGTATTCCCTTCTCAAATCTTCTTCAAGGGTCAAGGAGCTAGTTTCACTGGCAGAGGAGTATTCCATGCCCGGTTTGGCTATCACCGACCTGGGTAATATGTTTTGCGCCGTCGAATTCTATAAGGCCTCTGAAGGTAAGATTAAACCGCTTCTGGGTACCGAGTTGATCCTGACTACAGGTCCGATGGATTCCCGTAAAATTCCGGACTTATATGAAAATCATTCCCTGGTTCTTCTGGCCAGGAACTATGCCGGGTATCAAAACCTGATGAAAATGAGTTCCCTTGGGTGGAATGAGGGATTTCATTTCCTGCCCCGTGTTGATGAAACCCTTTTCGCGAAACATTGTTCAGACCTTGTTGTGATCATGGCGCAGAAAAAGGGGCTGGTAGCTTCTCTTCTAAAAAGAGGTGATCGAGAAGGGGCTTTGCGCTTCATCTCAGAAAAAAAGGAGCAGATTGATAAGGGTCATCTTTACCTTGAGATTGTAGACCATGGGCTTGCTGAAGATCGTGAACTCAACGAGGTCTTTCGTGCCCTTTCCAAGGAAACCTCAATTCCCCTCATCGCAACGAATGATACCTATTATAACCGTCCGGAAGATTCAACGGCTCATGAAATCCTCATGGCTATCGATGAGAAGATGACAGTTTCCGATCCCCGTCGGCCTCGCTTTGTCAGCAGGGAGTTCTACTTCAAGTCAGCCGCGGAGATGTATGAACGGATGAAAGGGTTTGAGGATGCTTGTGAAAGAACTCTGGAGGTTCTCGACTCCTGTGATGTGGAGCTGACTTTTGATCAGCTTCATCTACCTGAATTTGATATTCCCGATGGCTTCAATGAATCCAGTTATTTGCGCAAGCTTTGTGAAGAAGCGTCTCCAAAGCGTTTCAGTACATTCCCAAAGTCTCATCAGGAAAGACTGGATCATGAGCTCAAAGTAATCTCGGATATGGGTTTTCCGGCCTACTTTTTGATCGTGTCAGACTTTATCCAGGCGGCCAAGGAGAAGGGTATTCCCGTTGGACCTGGAAGAGGGTCTGCGGCCGGGTCTATTGTGTCCTATCTACTGGGAATTACGGATATTGATCCGATGGAATATGAGCTCTTTTTTGAGCGATTCCTCAATCCCAACCGAATCTCCATGCCTGATATTGATATAGATTTTTGCGTTCGCCGGCGAGATGAAGTGATTCAGTATGTAAAAGATCGCTATGGAGCGGAAAAAGTCGCTCAAATCATCACCTTTGGAACTCTTAAGTCGAAGGCTGTAATCAAAGACGTCGCCCGGGTCATGGAGATACCTTATGATGAAGCGAATGAAATCTCCAAGAGTATCCCCAGGGATGCTAAGAGTCTTGTGGAGGCCATTGACAGCTCCGCAGAGATGCAGCGCTGGAAAGATCAATATGAAAACCTCTTTGAGGTTGCGGTCAAACTGGAAGGCCTTCCCCGCCATACCGGAATTCATGCCGCTGGCGTGGTCATTGCTCCCGATGATGTGAGCAAATTTGTACCTCTGGCCGGTTACGACGATTCCATTTGTACTCAATATGATGGCGGAGTGCTCGAATCCCAGGGTCTTTTGAAAATGGATTTTCTCGGACTCTCAACGCTGACCACCATCCAGGATGCTTTGGACCATATTCGCGCTAACCGCAATATTGAATTGAATCTTTCTGAAATTCCTCTCGATGACAGAGATACTTTTGAGACGATTTCCAGAGGATTTACATCGGGATTGTTTCAGGTGGACTCGCCCCTGTTTCGCCGGGTGATTGAAGAAATGCAGCCCAATACATTTAAAGACATCATCGCGTTGGTTGCACTGGGAAGGCCGGGACCATTGGAATCTGGCATGGACAAAACCTTCTATAGAAACCGAAGAAATCCTGAAGACGCGGAAGTTCCTCATGAAAAGCTCAGAGAACTGCTGGAGGAAACTTGCGGGATTATGCTTTATCAAGAGCAGGTTATGAATTCAGCTGTGATTCTTGCCGGTTATGATATGGCCCAGGCTGATGATCTTCGCAGCGCGATTGGTAAAAAGAAACTGGAGGGAATACGCAAACACGGGGAGCTGTTTGTAGCGGGTGCTGTAAAAAACGGTCTAAAGTCGGCGGAAGCAGAGCGAATTTACGCGATGATAGAGACCTTTGGCCGCTATGGCTTCAATAAGTCGCATTCAGCCGCTTATGGTTTAATCTGCTATCAAACCGCATTTTTGAAGACTCATTATCCGGCGGAATTTCTCGCAGCCGCTCTTACCGATACCCTGGCAAAGCAAGATCATACAGAATTAGTCTCTACTCTGGCGCTTGATTGTGAAAGGCTTTCTGTCTCCATTCAGGCACCCAGGGTAAATCGTCCTGCCTATCAGTTTGGTGTAGACGGGGATTCTGTGACCTTTGGATTTGGAGGAGTTCAGGAGATAGGCGCAAAGGCTGTTGGAGCCATTGAGCGTGCCGCCGTGGATGGTGCTTTTCTGTCCCTGAGAGATTTTTGCTGCCGTGTGGATCTATTTGCGGTTCAAAAACGGGTAATTGAAAACCTCATTAAGGTTGGGGCCTTCGATGAGTCTCCTGGCAATCGTGCTCAAAAGTTGGCCATTGTGGATTCGACCATGAGAGAAGCGCAGGAGTTCCAGAGAAATCGAAAAAGCGGACAGAAAATGTTGATGGAATCAAAAGGAAAGATAAAGGACATGCCGGACTCTTTTGATGAATCCATTAGCAGTTCCCTTGTCGAGCAATTGGTGTGGGAAAAGGAGCTCACAGGAATTTATTTCTCAGGCCATCCTCTGGATGAGTATAGACCGTTTTTGGATCGGGCCTGTCCCAATCGATGCCGAGATGTTCTGGAGATCCGAGATCGAGAAAGTGTGGTTTTAGGGGGTATGGTATCCGCCTTTCGCCGGAGGGTGAATAAGGATGGAAAGGATTGGATCACTTTCCGGCTTACTGACTATAGCCAGACAATTGAGTGTGTGGTTTTTGCCCGTCAGTTTGAAAGAGTAACTTTTAAAGTCTTGGATGACCAGGTGGTGGTGGTTTCAGGTACTCGGGGCACGAGCAATTTTACCCAGGAACCCCAGATTCTGGTGGAGGATATGGAGCTTCTTGATAATCTCCACACCAGCCAGCGTTGGAATCTTGAATTAGCCCTCAAACTGGATCATTCCAGCATTGATAAGGAGATGATTCGTTCCTTGAAAGTTGTCGCCAAACGCCATATTGGACAAAAGCATCTCAAGATTCTGTACCCCTGTGACGGCTATAAGGTAGAAATGGATTTACCCGATCATAAGATAGACGGTAGTCTTGATTGTATCCGGGAATTTGATAAAGCCCTCGGAGAAGAGAAGATCGGACTTCTGCTAAGACCTCCCTCAAGGACCTTCCATGGTCGTCGAAATTAAGCTGAATTCAGTTGAATTTCATTTTTCTTTTTTGTCAAGGTTTTGTTTGCCCTGTCTATGGACCTGCTGGTAACATGATTTGGAGTGTAACAAGCCCTGTTATGGGTCTGGACGGATAGAACATGGGTTGGTTCGCGAAAGTAAAAAGTGGAATTCCCGACGTAGCGAAGAAGTGTCCGCAGTGCGATGAGGCGATCTTCAATAAGGATCTGGACAAGCAGCTTTATATTTGCCCTCACTGTGATAAGCATTTAGCTATTCCAACCATTCGGAGAATTGAGACCCTTTGCGATCAAGATTCCTTTGAGGAATTCGGAAGGGGAATCCTTCCCTCAGATCCCTTGAGTTTCACCGATTCCAAAACCTATACCGATAGGCTGGAATCCGCTCAACAGAAGACCCAGAGTGAAGAGGCAATCTCAACGGGTGTCGCAAGTATTCAGAATCATGCGGTAGTGCTCGGCATTTTTGACTTTGAATTCATGGGGGGATCCATGGGTTCGGTAGTTGGGGAGAAGATCTTTCGGGCTGCGCAAAAATCATTGGAACTGCATATCCCACTGATCATTTTTTCAGCTTCCGGGGGAGCCCGTATGCAGGAGGGGATCCTATCTCTTATGCAAATGGTGAAAACGGGCCAATCCATCGCCATTCTCTCCAAAGCTCATATCCCCTTTATTTCTGTTCTTTGCGATCCCACAACGGGAGGGGTGACAGCCTCCTTTGCCATGTTGGGTGACGTGATTTTGGCAGAGCCCAGGGCTCTGATTGGTTTCGCCGGTCCAAGGGTCATTGAGCAGACCATTCACGAGACTCTGCCGGAAGGGTTTCAAACTTCTGAATTTCTTCTTGATAAGGGAATCATTGACCGAATTGTTCATCGAACCCAAATGAGGGAAACTCTCGGAAAGATTCTTAGTTTTTTCAAAGAGGAGGATGGGAGCTACTATGTCGGTTGATCCTCTTGGCTTTGAAACTGAAATCAACGAGCTTGAAGGCACAATTTCCAAGCTCGAAAAGCTTTCAGAGAGTAATAAAGTAGATTTGTCGGCGGAGATAGCCCAACTTCAAAACAAACTGGAGAGCCTCAGGAAAGATGTTTACGAGGGAGCCTCCGCCTGGGAAGTCACCCAGATTGCTCGTCATCCACAGCGTCCTTACACACTGGATTATATTCAGGCTATTTTTGATGATTTCGTGGAACTTCACGGCGGACGGCAGTTTCCAGAAGATCATGCTGTGGTCGGGGGAATAGCCAAGCTCAAAGGAAAACCTGTGGTAGTCATTGGGCACCAGAAGGGACGTGGAACCGAGGAGAAAATTTTTCGGAATTTCGGTATGCCTCATCCGGAAGGTTATCGCAAGGCCCTTCGGATTATGCGCTTTGCTAATAGATTTCTGCGCCCTTTAATCCTCTTTATTGATACACCTGGCGCCTACCCGGGAAAGGAAGCTGAGGAGAGAGGACAGGGGGAGGCAATTGCCAGAAATATCTTTGAAATGAGCTTTCTAAGATGTCCTGTGATTGCGGTGGTAATTGGCGAGGGTGGAAGTGGAGGCGCGGTTGCACTCGGTGTAGGTGACCGAACTCTCATGCTTCAGCATTCAATTTATTCCGTGATCAGTCCAGAGGGGTGTGCGTCCATTTTATGGAAGGATGTCACCAAGTCTGAAACTGCCGCAAATGCGCTAAAATTGACTTCTACGGATCTCTTGGAGCTGGGAGTGATCGATGAGATTATTGAAGAACCCCTGGGTGGAGCCCATCACGACTACAAGATGACCTTCGATAATGTGAAAAAGGCTATCTTACGGAATCTTAAGGAAATCGGTACCCTGGACCCTGACGAACGAGTCAAGACTCGATTCGATAAGTATTCCAAGACCGGAGTTTTCACGGAGAAGTCCTAAAGCTATGGCTGAACGCAAATTCAACCGTCTGAGGTCGAAGAGAAAGGGACATCCCAAAGCTCCGACCAAAAAGAAGACCTCCACTGAATACGAGGGCATGGATAATCCTGTTCAGAGCTACCTGATCAATCTGAAGCAGCTCAATCTCATAGATATGGCAAAAGAGGTTGAGTTAGCCAAAAAAATTGAAATGGGAGATATCGAGGCCAAGCAGGAAATGGTGGAATCCAATCTTCGTCTGGTCGTCAACATCGCCAAAAAATATGTGAACCGAGGAATTCTGTTTCTGGATTTAATCCAGGAAGGAAATATGGGCTTGTTGCGTTCCATCGAAAAATTTGACTATTCCCTCGGTTACAAGTTTTCAACCTACGCCACCTGGTGGATTCGACAGGCAATAATTCGCGCTATCGCGGAACAGCCTCGCATAGTGAGAATTCCTGTCCATGTCATGGAGACTCTCAACAAACTCAAGCGAGCTAAACGCGAACTCACCGATCAATATGGTCGAGAACCTAAGATTGAGGAACTTGCTGAAAATACCGGGCTGCCGGAAGCCCAAATTAAGAATCTTCTCCAAATGGTCCAGGAAACGATCTCTATTGAGCACTCATTGAATGAATCTGAATCTTCTATCGGAGATTTTTTGGAAGACACAACGGAAGAACATTCGCCAGAAGTTGTAGTCCTCAAGCGTGTCCTGAGGGATCAGATTAGCAAGGTTATGGATTCCCTTTCCGACCGTGAGAGAATGATCATCCAGCTAAGATTTGGCCTTGATGACGGAGTTCCTCGTTCTTTAAGCTGGATCGGAAACATGATGGGGATTACTCGCGAGCGCGTACGGCAGATTGAAAATCGGGCAATTAAAAAACTCCAGGCCAACAAGGATGCCCTAAGCCGACTAAAGGACTTCTACGCCAACTGAGTCGGTTTCGGGGAGGATGTCTATCCAGGACCTCCGAGAAGCAGCGAATCTCAGCACTTCCCTCGGCGAACGATGCGATAGCATCGCCCTTCTCACGAAGCACTGACCTTCACTACTTCTCGAACCTCCTGGCTGACGCCATCCTCTCCGAAGCCGACTCAGTTGGCGTACGCCTTTGTGAATTCAAGTTTCAACTAACCCTCGGCTGTCGTGATTCTTCCGAAGGTCGACTACCAAATCTCCCTTTGAGAAAAGGTAAAACTCTAGGAGAGCTCGAATTATTTTCTTTGAGAAGATGGGTGGACATCCCGAGACCAACTTCGTTATTTTGTCTCTTCCTTGCTTTGATTTATTCTCTGCTACAAATAGCATTGGAAAGGAACCCAGTGTGGATTTAGGGACGTTTTGTGATTCCTGGCTCAAAGCCTGGACTGGGAATCAACCTGAGCTCCTTCTTTCCTTTTATGCTTCTGAGTTCTTTTATTCTGATCCTGCTCGGCCTGGAGGTATCACTGAACTTGATGAGTTTAGAACCTACCTAAACCGTCTCCTTGGTAAATATCCAGACTGGGTATGGCAGCGGGAGTTATTGGTGCCCACTTCCAATGGATTCGTTTTTAAATGGTCAGTATGCTTGAAAAGCGGGAAGACTTTCTCAGGTATGGACCTGGTGGAACTCTCACAAGAAAAGATTTCGCGTAATGAAGTGTACTTTGATCCTTCGGTACTGAAAGAATGAACCTGTGATCCCTTTCACCAGGCTTTGTCATGTTTAAGAAATTCTTGCGAATCATTGGCTTAGCCCTCGGTTTTGATTGGGGTGGATCGTCCGCAGAAGAAGGGAATTGCTTCTATGACACTCCACAGAAAGGGCCGGTTTGTCATTGGTGTGAGAAGGAGTTTGATCCTGGTTTTTTGCCAGAATCGGATTATTTTCACTACTTTCTAGTGGAGGGGGATGATTATGTGGACCCTGGTGAAATTGATGGATTAACCCCTTCTGCTGCTGTGGAGGCGGGCGTGGAGTGGTATTCCACTGGTTGCAAGTTTTGTAAGGCCGCGGTTTGTGCTGATTGCAGTGCCATCTTGGCTATTTATGATGACTGGGTTTTTCGCATCTGTCAGGATTGCATGTTCGAAGATCTATTTCCCATTCATCACAACCGTAAGAAGATTCACTGGAGCATGGGAACTACGGCTAAATCAAGCTACTGTTGTTTTCAGAGAGAACGTCTCGAAGGTGTTGGGACTGAGCAAATGCAGAAGTGTGGTGTGAATGGGTGCGAAAGACAATGTTTGTCTGAGCACGCTAAAGAATATTTCTCCAAATGTCCCATTTCATCTCAGTAATGTTGCGCATGGTAAATGAAAATATAGCGCATCTTTGGGAACCTTTCTGAGCTTGTTTTTGTCGTAGTGACTGAGGATGGGGCAGATTGGAAGTTTTTGTTGTTTAAGGATGATTTGTTGAAACCGAAAGGTCTTTCAAATGCGTGAAAACTCATTGATTACTATTCTTTGCACTATTGCGGCACTTTGCTCCATCCTTGTCTTTTCCATGGGGTGCTCTTACAATAGTATTAAGGGTCCGGATGATTCTAAGGAGTCTGCGATGCAGGACGGAAAAATTGTGATGCCTGGCGGTGCACAGGCTCGGGGCAAAATCTCAGACGAGATGAAGAAGCGCATTGATTCCTGGATTACGGAGAACGGACTCAATGAATATGGAGATCCCAAAACTACTATGTACCTGGGGGGTACTCCTCTTTTTAACGAGTCCAGCGGTGTAACAAGGGATCGTTATGAGTATATTCTTGAAAATCATCCTGAACTAGGTCGACCGTAAACTTCTGCTTACCAACCGGATTCCGGCTTGATGCTGGGAGGCGTACTTATGAAATGGGTTCCTCTATTTTTTCTTTGTTTTACTTCAATCTTCTGTTCCGACGGAAAGATTATTGTTTCCAATAACCTGAACTCTCATTCTCAAGTGGAAGTCCGGGGACTCATCATTGATTTTCAAGATGAAGTCACCCAGGAGCAAATTGAGTCCTTTGAGAAAAAACGTGGCATTGATGTAGAACCCATTCCAGGCTTTTTTAAGGCTGAGCGGTGGACCATAGCAAGAAAGGTTGTGGATTTTAGGCATTGGATCCATAAATTAAAGAAGTCACCCCTGGTGGAGCATGTCGAGCCCAACTATGTAATGAGTGTCTTTGAGGATAGTGGTTTTCGAAATCCTAACCCTGAGGATTTTAATGACCCTTATTATAAATTCCAGTGGCATATGGCTCAGATTGGTCTTTCAGAGGCATCTCGCTTTAGTACTGGTAAAGGCGCTGTTGTTGCTGTAATTGATACTGGAGTGGCTTTTGAAAAACACGGGGAATTTAATGTGGCCCGAGACCTTAATCAGGCTGAGTTTGTAGCTCCGTATAATTTCTTAGCAAATAATAAGCACGCTAACGATGATCATGGTCATGGTACCCATGTAGCTGGGACCATAGCTCAGTCCACCAATAATGAGCTGGGCGTGGTGGGCGTTGCTCCAGCGGCGAAAATTATGCCGCTAAAAGTACTGGATAAATCAGGAAGAGGAACTATTGATGGGATTGCCCGCGCTATCAGGTATGCTGCTGACAAAGGTGCCCATGTAATCAATATGAGCCTTGGTGGTCCAATGCCTTCGCGGGCTTTGAGGAAAGCTCTTCAGTATGCGCATAAGAAGGGAGTTCTTTCCATTTGTGCTGCCGGAAACAGCGGTAGATCTGTAGGCTATCCCGCTAAATATCCTGAATGCGTTGCTGTTAGCGCAGTACAGTATGACGAAAAGATTACCTTCTATTCCTCCAGGGGGCCAGAAATTGAAATTGCCGCACCGGGAGGAAATGTTCAGGTCGATCAGAATGGAGATGGGTATCCTGATGGGGTACTGCAAAACACAATTTACACTCAAAACCCGGGCAAAGATGACTATATGCTATTCATGGGGACTTCCATGGCAGCACCCCATGTGGCAGGGGCCGCTGCTTTATTGGTTTCAGCAGGGGTGAGTCATGCCAATAAGATCCGTTCTATCCTAAAAGACTCTTCAAGAAAGAAAGGCAGTGCAAATGAATATGGTTCAGGTATTCTTGATGTGGGGAATGCTCTGAAGGCAGCTGTATTAGAACCCGGCTGGTTCCGTCTCATCTGTGCCTTTCTTCTCGGGGGACTTTTCTTACGCCGCAGGATCACTCAGTTTTTCCATCCACTCTCTTTAATTGGGCTGGGGATTTTTGGGGTTGGACTTTTTCCCCTGGCCTATCTCTTTCCGGTGGATAGCCTTAGCGGTTTGGTCTCTCGTCCCATACCCGAATGGGATCTTTTCTTGTTCGGGCCGGAGCAAGGAAACGCTATCTTTCGTTCTTCATTCTGGGTTTTGATCATGGCAGGTTTTTTCTTTCAGTATCGAAAGCTGCGTCCTTTTTTTCAAGGAGTAGGGTTTGGTCTTGGAGCTTATCTACTAGTAGGTGCTTTCTTTGCTCCAGTGGACCTGGCCTATGTGCCGGAACAGTTTTATGGTGAATTCTTTTGGTATATCGCGAATGCCTGGCTTGCGATTCTTATTGGGCAGAACGTGAATAAGCCCGCAGACTTAAATCCGTCCTGAAGATAGAGAGCCTGTCAGAACGATTTCGTCCTCAAGACTGATAGCCTCAAGGCTTCTTGTAAGCGCTTCCCTTTTTTTCCCTCCAGACTTTTTCGAGTCCAGCTATTGAATTGATCAAGTCGTCTAGCTCGTGGCAGATTTTCATATCCAGTATTTCCTCTGGTTTGGAGCCGTAATATCTGCTTAGCTCAAAGCCATATCCGTTAGAGTTTTCACGAATCGAGTGAATGATACCCAGCTGTCCGTGACTGACGATTTCGATGTGGTCACGTGATGGAAGCCTCGTCTCATAGACAAAGGGTTCCATGATTTCGTCGAGCGCCATTTTGATCATTCCTTCGATCAGACACGCCTGGTAAAGTTCCACGCGCTCAACAAGGATCGGATCTTTTGCCTTTAGAAGAGACTCAAAATCTCCGAGGACAAAAATGTAGGCATACTTCTCTCTGACTTCAGGTTCAAACCGGTTCATCAGAGATTTGCCATGGTTTTTCCAGAGGTGATATCGTAGACCTAGGTTTTTTTCTAAATTCATGAATACTCCGCAGCTTTCAATTTTCGTAGTTTATCCTCTAATCTCTCGATTGAGAACCATATCTCCAGATGAGTGAGAATATCCAAAAGCCGCGAACTCATAGCATCTATACCATTCATCATGTCCTGGGGCGTGTCGCAGGTCGGTTGATCTGCTCACTAGCCCTTACTGATCCCAAGGTATTTGGTGCAGAGAATCTCAATGAACTTCCAAGGCCCTATCTGGTGGTTATGAACCATTGCTCAAGTTGGGATCCGGTTTTAATCTGGGGATATTATCCGGACACTTTGAATTTTATGACAAAAATAGAGCTGCATAGAATTCCCTGGTTTAGTCCCATGAGTGAACTGGCGGGTAATATTCCGGTCAATCGCGACATTCTTGATTTTGGTGCTTTGAAGCATTCCCTAAAACATCTTAAAGCTGGTTTAAACCTGGGTGTATTCGCGGAAGGTTCGCGCTCTATTGATGGTCTAGTCCAACCTTTTAAGCAAGGTGTGATTTCTTTGGCCTGCAAAGCTCGGGTTCCAATTGTTCCAGTCTATCTCCATGGTACCTTTGAGGTTTGTTCTAAAGACAAACTTTTCCCCAAAGCCTGTCAAACCTCGATTCATATTCTTCCTCCAAGGTTGAAAACCATAGAGGGAAACCTGGAAAGAGAAGAGCTTGAAAAGCTCACCCTGGAGATTCAGAAAGCCATTAGTGAAAAGCAGCAGGAAATCATGGGGTTGAGGAAATAGGAAGTGAAGGGGAAGTAGAATTGATTGGAAATTTTTTTGTTTCTCTAATCAGTGCTCGCACCGCCGCCGGCTTTTCTCTTATAGAACAGATATAGTCTTCTATGGTGGGCATCTTGTTCTTTGAGCTTGGTGATTTCATCTCTTAGGGTCTGAGTCTCTTCCTTGGCCTTTCTGGCCTCCTCAGCCAGAGTTTGTTTTTCCTTTTCCAGCCCTTCAATTTTCTCATTTAGACCCTCTAGCTGTTTTTGGTACTTGGTTTCAATGTCCCGTGTGACATTTGTCTTGATTCGGTCCAGGTCGGCTACTTCCTGATTTTCCTGAACCCGTCTTTGTTCCTGGGCTTGCTGAGTTCCACGAATAATTTGTTCCAGACGAAGAATTTCCTTATCGGCTTCTAAAGCTTCCTCTGTTTTGGGAGCGAGATGAACCACCTTTTGATAATACTCAATTGCCTCGCGGTAATCTGCCTTCATGGTTGCTATGGACGCTAACCACATCAATGAATTGATATCTCCAGGATTATCACGCAAATATCGTTGGAAATACTTGGTTCCATTGGGCAATAGCCCCTCATCCTTAAGCCCCAGAATTCCCTGGTCCACGTTATAAGCTTCGATGAACTTTGACAGGGCGGAGGGATAATCACCAAGAGCGTTAAATTCCAGTGCTTTCTTTAGGAGAAGCTGTGCCTCTTTGGCAACTTCCGAATGGATTGGTGAAAGGATGAGCATGAATAAGAAAAGCTTTTTCATAATTGTTTCTCCCCGTACTTTATTTTTGTCGGAATGATCACGCTTTGCTTAAAGCGAAAGTCGAATTGCCCCGCCGTTGTAGGATTATTCTCCAGATGGTCAGCTTTCTACTGAGTCATGGAATTGGTTGGCTGCGAATTGGATGCCAGTTCGGACAAAAATCTTCACTTTGAGTATATAATGTCTTTCTTCTATACCGAAAAGCAAACGGTTTTCAAAAGGACGGTTAAGAATGAGAAATGTAACCATTGGAGCTCATTCCTTCTTAAATCCAAAAGAGCCTTATATCTTGGCTGAAATTGGTTTGAACCATAATGGGAATTTAGACCTGGCACTACGCTCTATTGATGCCGCCAAAGAAGCCGGAGCCCAGGGTGTAAAATTTCAAAGTTACTTCGCGGAAGAATTTCTCCACTCCTCCCAGGAGGCGGCTTTGGAGGTTTTTCGCAAATGTGAATTGAGCCCGGACGAGTTTGGAAAATTGGGAGATCATTGTAGACAAGTTGGAATTGACTTCATCTCGACTCCCTTGAGCTTTTCGTATGTAAGTATTCTCGATCAGCTAGGTGTTGATGCTATAAAAATCGCTTCTGGAGACATGAACTACTTCGACATGATTGAGGCTGCGACTGCAACAAAGCGTACTCTTATCATTTCCACCGGAATGGGGATGCTCTCTGAGATAGATCATCTGATGTCACAGAATTTTCTTGTAGATTATCCCCTGGTGTTGCTCCACTGTATTTCCAATTATCCTCCCAGGCTGGAAGATATTCACCTGAGATTTGTGCATACACTTTCAAATTTATATCCCGTCCCCATCGGCCTTTCCGATCATAGTGTAGGGAATGCGGTCCCCCTGGGGGCTATTGCCCTGGGAGCGTTATTCATCGAAAAACACTTCACACTGGATTGTGAGCTGGAAGGCCCGGATCATAAAATGTCCATCATGCCGGACGGGCTTAAGGAATTGGTGAAGGGGTGTCAGGATGTATTTCATGCACTGGGAGAATGGAAAAAACCGGTGATTCAGGATGAAGTGCCCGTCAAGAACATAGCCCGAAGGGGACTGTATCTCGATGAAGGAGTTAGCCCTGGTGATTTGCTCACGAATGAGAATGCCAGGTTTTTAAGACCTCCTAATGGGATAAATCCTGAAGAAGTTCGACTCCTAAAAGGATCATGGAAGTTAACTCAGGAACAAGAGGCCGAACTTTTGCGCTCTCACCTGGAGAAGTCCGAGAACTCCTGAGCTATCCGTGAAAATCCTATATCGCTACATTTTTTGGCGCCTTTGGGGACCTTTCCTCTTTGGACTCCTTGGAACGACTCTGATTATTGCCCTCGATCCTATGCAGAAGGCTATGGATTTTCTGTTCAAGAATAAAATTGATGGCGCGGTCGTTTTTGAATGGTTCCTATGTTCCTTACCCAAGGATATGCTCTTCATCTTCCCAACCGCCTCCTTGCTAGCAGGCCTACTGGTCTACAATACCTTTTCGAGGAACTCGGAACTGGTCGCAATGTTCGCTGGTGGAGTCAGTTTTTTTTCAACACTGAGACCTACCTTACTCTTTTCCCTGATTGTATTTTTAATTGTTTTAGCGGTGCAGGATCTCGTGATTCCACCGGCACTGAAACGCAGAGGTGAAATCTTCACAGAGCACATCAAGCGAGCCCAAAAACCCACCTATCGTCGCAATGTGGTTCTTCGAATCTCAAAAGACCGTCTTCTTTGTATTGGGAAAATTGAGCTCAATACCAAAACATTGAAGGACCTGGTGATTTATGAGCCAGAAGGAAGAATGATTTCGGCCCTGAGCGCATCGCTGAACGAATCAGGGGGATGGGTTTTACGGAACCTATGGGTATCCACATGGAAGGAAGCCCTGGTTGATGGTGTCTCCAGGGTTAATGATTCCAGAGAGATGATGGAGTATGAACTGGACTTAACTTCGCGGGATATGGAGCGTTATGAGAAGAAAAAACCTGCTGAAGTGGGGTATGTAGAACTTCTCGATTTGATTCGATATCACGAGAGCAGGGGAGTTATTTCTACGGTTCCCTTATGGGTAGATTTTTATTCCAAGACTGCTTTTCCCTTCGCGATTTTCATTTTTACTCTACTAGGAGCAGCACTTGGACAAGCCTCTCCCAGGGGAGGAGGTTTTTTAGGTTTTGGAATTAGTCTTACTCTCTCCTTCTTTTACTTCATCATCATGGGCTTTTGTGCGCCAATGGGAAAGAATGAAATTCTCTCCCCATTTCTAGCCGGCTGGACTCAGAACCTGGTATTTCTCGGTTTGACTCTTTGGGTGATTTTTCGTGCTCATAACCGGTGAAATCCTTGCACCTGATCCGAGATCATTGTGGTAACATGAACTCTCTGAAGGCATTCATAATAGGCTTGTTTAACTCTTTTTGTAGCGAAAAGTCCGGTAGAGAAAAGTAAGGAATAGTTCAAAAGTATTGATCGAAAGCATATGTCACCGGCCTTAGTTCTGTTTTTACGGGTAGTAGTAGTGGGCATTGTTGCCTTCGTTGGAGCATTAGGCTCCGGATATGGTTATTATTCTCTGGGCGTGGAAGATTGGGAGTTCATTGAACCCGAAGATGTGGCCGGAAACGTAAACATTGGGTTGATGATAGCCTCCATTGGAGCAGCCTCCCTTGCCGGAATTGTTTCCTGGATTTTCGACTTTATCATTAAAAAAGGAGAAGAACCCAAGGCGGGCGAGAAATCCATCGATCAGATCAAGGAAGATCTCAGTCGAAAAATGAAGGAAACTCAAAAGCTTTCCGGTCAATTGGAAGAGTCAAAGAATAGGGTTCTCTCCCTTTCCTCACTCATGGTTTCACTGTCCAATATGGCCAAGGTTGTGGGATCTACCCTTGATCCCCACAAGGTTATCGAGATCACGATGGAAAACGTGATTCGTAATATGCATGCAACTAAAGCCTCACTCATACTAATCGCGCCAGAAACCAATGAAATGGAATTAGCGGCTCACCATGGTTGGGATGCCGCTGAGGTTCAAGCGTTTTCCGCAAAGATGGGCGAAGGAATTGTAGGATATTGCGCTGAAAAGAATATCGTTGTCGATGACGAATCCCTCAAGTCCAACCCCGACCTCTCCCAGATTGCCAAATTCACCAGTCAGAAAACTCATATTTGTGCTCCTCTTTCCACTACAGAAAGCATGATTGGTGTTCTAAATATTGAGGCTGTCGAGAAGAAAAAGTCAGAAAATAGGGGCGAGGAAATGAGGCTGGTTACTATTCTTACTTCTCTGGCTGGAATGGCGATTCAAAATGCTGCCTTGTTCAATAAGACACAGGAGTGGGCAACGATCGATGCTCTTACAGGTCTGAATAATCGTCGATCCATGCTGGACTTCTTTGAAAATGAAATGGAACGGGCAGATCGGGAGGGAACCTCGGTAACCTTCTTTATGAGTGATATTGACCACTTCAAGGGTTTCAACGATACCTATGGCCATGCTATCGGGGACTTTGTCCTCGCGGGAGTTGCCCAGGAGTATAAAACGGTCTGCAGAGATGGTGATTTAGCCGGACGCTATGGCGGTGAGGAGTTTGGACAAATCCTGCCCGCGACTCAGAAAGCGGACGCCAGGGCAATTGCTGAAAAGCTTCGCAAGAATATTGAATCCAAGAAATTTGAAACCGAGGCTGGAAAGCTAAGTGTCACACTATCTGTTGGAGTAGCGTCTTATCCTGAGGATGGAAAGACTCTCCATGAGGTCATGACGGCAGCCGACGATATGCTTTACGTTTGTAAAGAGTCGGGAAGAAACATGGTATGTGTTCGAGGTGTCGATAAAATCAATGAGAAGGTAGCACTAAAAATTGCCCTCGATAAGGCCAAAAACATCGATCCTGACAAAGTCCCCGAACTTGAAGCGAAGCTCGCGGCAATCGTCGCGGCAGAATCCGGAACCACACCTGTCCAGGCCGCTCCGGTTCAGGCACCACCTGCTCAGGTTCAACCTGCTCGGGCTCCTATGCAGCAGCAAGCACAGCAAAGACCGGCTCAAGCCCCCAGGCCCCAGGGTGCCAGACCCACTGGTCCTCCACGCCCACCAGGTCCGAGGCCAGCACAGCAGGGAAGACCCGCACCTGCCGGAGCTCCTCCCAGGGGTGCCGGACCTAGACCTCCAGCCCCTCAACCACCCGGAGCCAGACCGGGTCCAAGACCTCCGGGACCTCCCGGGCAGAGACCGGCACCTCCACGTCCTCCAGGAGCAGGCCCTAGACCTCAGCCTCCACGAGCGGGTGCTAATCCAGGGCAACGTCCTGCGGGACCGAGACCACCCGGAGCACCCAGGCCCCCCGCTCCGCCAAATAAGCCTTCTTCGTAATTCCTTACCTGCGATCGGTTCATCCCTCAGGGATCACCCCATAGGGTTCGATGAGTACCTTGAACCTTTATGAAAACCTCTATACGTTATCTTCTGGTACTCAGCTTGATTCTATTCTCGGTGTTTCTCTCCTACCACGAGAGAGAGAGGGTATTCACCCTTCTTTTTGCCCTTGAGGATTTACGTCAGGTTTCATCCCAGCAACGAGCCAGACTTCTGAAAAGACCTGTCCTCATCGAGGTGGATTCTAAAGAGGGTCTTGAACTTGCTCTTAGCTGGCAAATACCCAGGGAGAGGATTGTTGTAGGCATTCTCTCCGAAGTTCCCCTTTGGTATTCAAAAGATCTTTCCCTGATATACAAATGGAAGGTTGATGGGAAGTTGAGGTTACCGAGAGGAAATCTTCCCATCAGCAATGCAATGAATCTCGTACTGGAGATGGTTCCGGCTGAATGGGTTTCACCAACTGATCTTCTTGGCCTCAAGACCATCTGGGTTCATAGAATTTTTCCTGAAGAAGAAATAGGACTCAAGGTTGATAGAAGATGGAAGAGACTTAGACGCGCCCTGAGGGAAAGGTCCGTAAGAGTCATAGACTTTCCTCATAAAAGTTCCAGCTCCTATGAAAAAGAGGTAAAGGAGTTTCTAGAATTCCTGGGCTCTGATTGGAAATTGGGTCTTGAATTTCAAGACTCTGAATTTGCTAAAATTCCCGGGGGTAAATGGCTCCAAGGCATCCTGATCCTATTTCTTGGCTGGATTTATGGATTCTACCTTTATCTTCTAATTCCCGCGTTGTTGCTGCCGGGAAGCCTCGGGACACAGGCAGTGGGACTTGGTTTCACCATACTAGGACCCTTGATTCTGTATTTTCGACTCCGCAAATTAACATCTCCAGGACGCATTATTCTGCTACCTGGATCCTTGTTCCTACATACGATCATTATGGGGAGTGTCTACTCCCTCCTGATGCACTGCCAGGCGTTTCAGGCCAGAATTTTTCTCCCCGTAGGAATTAAGTTTTCGCTTCTGCTTCCCGCAATTCTGATCACTTCCTATGAGCTCTACTCCTTGATAGCGGTGGCGTGCATTCAAAGAACCAGGAGGATTCGAGGAATTCTAATATCACTTGCCTTGCTCATACTGGCGATCCTCATCTTAGCAACAATGATCTATCGCTCTTCGAATCATGCCGTATTGCCGGTATTTGACCTGGAGTTGAGCCTGAGATTATGGTTCGAGGACTGCCTTGTCTCCAGGCCCAGGCTAAGAGAGATTCTCGGCTATTGGGGACTGGGATTTCTCTTCATGGATGCATATTTCAGATTTCCTTCCTTGAGATTTCTTGGGCGCTTATGCCTGATCCTGGCATTGGTTTCGGCATTCAATACCTACTCCCATTTTCATACCGACTATTGGTTCAGAGTTCTCAGGGAGTTTCATGCTTTTTGGATAGGCTCGATTCCCCTGGTTGCCTTATTTTTTTTCCTGAGTCGTCAGGTTGATAGAAGGGGGACCATCCATCTTGGGTACTTTGGATTTTCAAACCTTGGTGATGATTTGTTGGCCGTGGTGATGTTTAGAAGGTCATCAGGATCGGGACACCGATTCCTGGTGAAACATCACGGGAAACTAAATCTTCCTGGAGAGGTCAAAAGATCTAATTTCGCAGAAATTCTGGACGCGGGCGTCTCCTCGCGTTTTTTTTCCCTGGGTCCCGGAGGGATCCTACAGGACAGGAGTTCTCTGGTTTCTCTTCTTTATTATCTTGGATTCTGTATGTCTATGAAGCTGCTGGGAACCAGAATTCTCTGGCAGCATCAGGGAGTTTCCCCATTCAGGTATCACTTCTCCCGGGTGCTAGTGGGATGGTGTGCAAAATTTGTAGAGGAGATAAGTGTTCGTGATCAGGATTCAGTGGAAGTCCTCGTCAAATGCTCTGTTGAACGCGATAGGATTTCAATTAAAAAGGATCTTGTATTTGATTTAAATCCGGAAAATCCCCAGATCAGGAGCGGGAGTCTTGGGATTGTACTTCGGAGTTGGAATGATTTTTCAGTGGAGTTGTGGATAGAGATTCTCAAAGAAGTCCCCCTATCCAGAACCTACTTTCTCTTTCAAGAAGATCCACAGCTTGAGGCTTTGATTCGATCACTCGACCCAGGCTCGCAAATTCAGGTCTATCATTCTGATTCACTCGGTTTTGCCCTTGACTTCATCAAATCTGAAAGAATATTGAGTATGAGGTATCACGGCCTGGTCTTAGGCCTGATCTCTTCCAGACCGGTTTTTGGTATCTGCTACGATCAGAAATGTGTTTCTCTACTAAGGGGGGCGGGGGTTGATCACTGGGTTGACTGGGAAAATTGGGGAAATCGAGCCACAGTGCGTGCGGCCATAAAAGACTTTCTTGAGAATTGAAATGCTCTCATCGGAAACCTTTTGTCATCCACCTACGTAGATAGATACAGATGCTACGAATCAATACCAGAATTTTACGCCAAGTGTTTTTAGGGTCTCTGATACTATACGGGGGGCTATTCGCGACTCCCCAGGTAGAAGCAGGGATGCTGGGAGACCTCTGGCAAACAGTCATGGGATGGTTTGGTGGTGGGAAAAAAGTAGATCCAAACGTTGAAGCTCAGATCACAGCCTTGCTTGAGAAAACAAACCAGTCACAAAACGCTGTAATAGCCTCTGTCAATGAGACCCTTACTTTTCAAAACCAGTTGAAGAATATTTCAGACGCCGCTACGAAAAAGAAACTGGATGAAATGATTCAAAACATGCAAGCCTCAGTTGAAGCGAACAATGAAACCTTTCTTCAGCTCATGCAAGTTCGTGAACAGCTTAATTCGCAGGGTTTATCAGAAAAGTACGAAGCAAATTTTGCCCCCTATCTACAAAAGCAGCAGGAGATCGAATCTTATTACACAAAGATTGAAGATCGCTATAAGGAATTGTTGGCATTCTCTGAAGAATCGACCAATGTGGGCTCTGAAGAAGCCACTCAGGAGCCGGTCGTCAATAACCAGTGGACGACTGCCAAGGGAAAGAGCCTCATTAATGAATGGCTAGCACTCAATAGTCGTGACGAATGGGGTGGGCCTAAGGTTGAAGGCTCTGTTATTGGCAGACCTCAGGCAGCTGGAAACAAGGATCGACACCAGTATCTCTTTGAGTCCTTTCCAGAAATACGAGCCTATGTACTAGAGCGTATGGGAGGTCAGGCAGAATCTGAGCAGAAGCCCGAAAGCTCTGTACCGGTCCAGGATGTCCAGGCTGAAATACCGGAACAAATTCAAGAGCCGGTCGCGGCCAGTCCTTCGGCTACTCCCGTTAGCGTACAGCAGCCTAAATCCACAATGGCGTTTACAAACCGCTACGATAATGCTTCCATCCGGGAAGAGCGCAAGAAGATCTACAAGCAACTTCTTGACATGAATGTACAGGGTAAAATGGACTCGGAAGAGTACAAAGACCTCTACATGAAGTATATCAAACTCGGAGAAAAGCTCCGTTGATCCGGTTTCGCGAGTGCTGATCACCCAGCGCGCTCGATAAGCAGCAAATCTCAGCCCTTCCCTCGTCGAACGTGACTATGCCACGTCCTCCTCACGAAGCACTGACCTTCACTACTTCTCGAACCCCCTGAGAAGATCAGCCCTCACGAAACCGAATCAACGGAGCCCGCCTCTTGCCAGTTCTTCAGAGTCTATCTACTTCGGTGGTGCACCCCAGAGGAATTCCGTAGCCGATCCAGGAAATTTTAAGCTGAAACAGGAGATTCTCATCAGTGATTGACTTTGGCTCAGCGCAGCAGACTTGTTTGAGTATGTTTAAGATCTCGTAAAAAGACTTTTTATGATCGTATCGGTTCGGGCTGATCTTTTGAACGATTGGGCTAAGGAGTCCGATGAGTGCCCTGGTTTCTCCACGTGATTGCAACCTTCGTGCCCTCTGTACATGTCCCCAATAACTACTATCCCAGTCCTCTTTTTCGGCTTCACCAATTAACTGGAGTTCGAGTTCAGTGGCAGAATCTTCATCATCGACTCTCTTTGCGAGTGCTAATTTGATCAGAAATAGGTCGGCAGTCAGGGGTTCAGATTCCTCCTTAAGATTTCTTTCAAACCTCTTAATGAGATCATAGGCTTCTTGATTTTGTCCCTTACTAGCAAGAAAGAGTGAGGTCTTCTGAGCAACCCTCCAATGCCTGGCCCAGCTGTTTTGAAAAAGAGGCTTAATCTGTTCAGCCCAGACATCCGGTTCCCAGGAAATGTCTTTGTTGATCTCTCTGCTCAAAGGCAGGCTATCTAGAATGATGGCTGCCAGCCCAGCCTTAGGTGCTTCACGATACTTGTCAAAATCTATCCAGAAGTTATCTTTTTGAGAATAATACTGTGATAAATCCAGCTTCTGCATTTGGTTATAAAAATCCGATCTCAAGAAAACATTTGGCGCTAACCGCATTAGCTCGGGAACTCTTATTTTGGGAACGACTACGCTCATTAGAAATGAACTTTTCATCCATTCTTCCATGAAACTCTTAAAAGGCTTGTCGTCCCAGCGATTCTGTTTGGCGGTATCGTAAGAAAAGAAAATCTTAAACTGTCTGTCGTAACCATAAACCGCATACACATGCTGGGGAACATAGATTAGTACAGGAAATCCATGGTCAATCAGGTTCATGACGGTTTGGGAGTCATGCCAATAGCTTGTGAAGAGTTGATAATCCTTCTTTTCAAGGTAGCTTTGTGCCTTCCAAATAAAAGTTCCCTGGTGGAATCCTTCTTTGATGAGGTAACTAAGCTCCCGGGTGGAAATGGGAGCTTTTTGGAAATAATTCAAAACCAGGGCCAGTGAATTAGGAAAGCAAGAAGCAGCTTGTTGGAAAGTTCTATATTTTAGCTTGAGGATCTGTGATTCTTTAGGCTTTGACTTCTGTTGCTTGTAGGCTTTGATGTAATCTTTGGACTTTTGGAAGTCGTCTTCAAATTCTGTGTGCTCGGCTACAACCTGCTTAAAGATCTTTAAGGCATGGTTCGGACGTGAATCAAGAACTTCCAGAACGCCCTGCCTATGCAGCAGTGAAGCATTAAACTCATCATTTCTTAGATAAGGAATCGCCTGGGCATACATATTTTTGGCATCGGTAAAATTTCCCTGGCTCTCTAAAACGCTGGCGTAAGTAATATATAGAGCGGTTGAATGTTGAGCGAGGACGAGCACATGCAAGACCATGCAGAGGGTCCAGAAAAATGCGCTCAGGGTTGTCCTTAGATAGGAAGAACCACAGCTGATGCGCTTTAGAAAGAAATAGAAAATGAGCATGAATCCGAAAATACTAAGACCCTGGTAGCTAATACGGCTCAATGAGTGCAGGGGATACTTCAGGGGACTCAAGCGGTCGATCGGGTAGTTCACAAGTGTTAGGTTGAGAAATTCACAGAAAAAAATGTAACTGAGAGAAAAGAAGAGAATTGTAATGAATGGCCTCATCTCGAGTTGAAGAAAAGTCTTACGGAAGAATCCATAGATTGCGCCAATCACGGTTCCGATGATGATCCAGATGATCGATACACTGGTGCCAGGAATGATGGTGACCGTTACATATTCTGAGAATAGCCAATAGAGGATGACTGTTATCAGGGCTGATATCGCTCCAACCAGAGAGGAGAAAAAGTTCATCCAAATAAAGCTCTTGCTGAGACTATAGCGTAGGTTTGAGTCTTGTCCTTTCTGCTTGTGACGATCATTGTAGATCCAATTTATTAGATAGATGAGTATGAAAAAGAATAGGAATGGCGGTATATAAGAGAGGGCTATGGTTCCTGGATCGAATCGGAGTGTTAGGGATAAGCTACAACTGAGACCTAGCCCGAAAAGAGCCATTAGTGTGAGTATTCGAAGGGGCCAAACAGCAGCCCTGGCTGTCTGTGCGATGGAAAGCCAGTATACTGGGCCAAGGGAGCAGCTATAGAGGGAATACTTCCAGAAGGAGATTGGCTTAAGCAATTTCAAAATCCCTTCATATTGGGAAAATAAAACTTTGTATCAATGGGTTGATCAAAGTACTTCGCCATTAAGTGTAAAGCCATACTATTGTGGCGGTCCTTCTTTAAGACCTGGTTGAGCCGACCCCTGGCTTCTTGCTTATTTTCCAATTGGAGATCTGCGAGTGTTCTATAGTAGAGATAAAGCCCACCTTCCTTCTTCATGCTGCCCTGGAGATCTAAGGGGGATAAATTGCGCTTAATTCGATTAATTTGGTACCAGAGATCATATTTTTTTGATTGAGGATGTCGGTAGTAAGGCAGCCTTAGATAGGGTTCTGCCAGATCAAAATGTCCTTGAAGTTGTAATTGTAGTCCAATCTTAAATCCGGAACCGCAACCCAATTTATCAAAGAACTCTGGAGGTTTCTTACCTACAAGCTGAAGTAGAACCTTATCAAATCCAGGGGGTAGTGCCGGGCCTTTTTGGCTAAGAGTTCCGGCTAATTCTATTTTTTCAGAGAGGGTAAGTTCGGAGTCCTGAAGAATCGACAGAATGCCTTTTGAGCGCTGGTCCGGGCTGATTATATTTCTGGACTCGAATAGATCTTCCAAATCAAGGTCATCAAATTTCAAGTAAAACTCGATTGCCTTTTTGGCAAATAGCCCCTGATGAGTCTGTTTCTCAGTACCATGTTTTTGAATGAGTTCATGGGATAATTGGTCTGGGGATAGATGATCAAGATTGGCAGCCCTCCTAAATTGATCTTGATCCACAAGGAGATTAAGATTTTCAAGTTCCTTCAACTTATGCTGATTTAGAAATGCTACGACCAACGAGTTGGAACTTTGGATAATTCCTTCAAGATAGGATAAGGGAAGAAAAACCAAAGTCCTGGATAAAATTTCGATAGCATTTTCTTGTTCTTGACCAGCATCAAAAATATGCCTGAGGCGATTATGTGCATCATTTTCAATTTCACATCTCAGTAGAGCCATGCGTTGAGGTTCGAAGGTTTTAAGAACGGCGCACCACTGAGACTTTCCAGAAAGAGAGATTCGCATGCCCGGAGTCACTCCAAGCTTGTGTAGCCGATCTATGCTTTCAAGCTCGGGCTGAAAATAGATTAGCTTCAGTGAAAACGCTTCCTGGACTAGCAATAGGGAGTGCAGGGTGGAAATATCAGGCAATTTTCCATAATGAACTTCAGAGAATTTGGATTTGAATTCTGCAATTGCCTGTTGATAATCAGATAGATCACCTTGATGTTTAGCCATTGAGATCAATACGTCCCAGTCAGGCTCGATGGGGCGAAACAATTCCTTTTTCTTAAGCTCTTCAACCCATTCATCTTCCAGGGGAAATGAATCTATATGAGTGTCTTCTAGAGTGTAGAGATCACCGGCCAGGGTATGTACCAGGTCCTTGTTGTGTTTGAGGTGATCTTGTAAAACCAAATAAGTATTAGAGGAGCCTTCTAAAAGAATCTTAGAGAGTTGGTAACGAATTCTTTCACCATAAGCATGTCCATCGAGGTAATTTGGATTCAGAAATGATGGAATGGAATACTGCTCCAGGGGAATGGGTTCGATCCTGTCATAGAAATATCCACTCAGTTTATGGCTTGCAAAAGAAGGAACACCTAGTACGCACGCTATGAAAAGACTGAGGTTTATGAGGTTTGGTAAAGTACGGCCAAAGTATTTTCCCATGAAGGACTTAGCCGAATCAGCATCCAGGAATTCAAGGGTAAGTAGACCTGCAATACCGTTAGCATAGAAATGGATAAGCGATGTTCCAAAAGTGTGGATTACCTTGTAAAACAACGCGCTGATCCAGAAGACATGGGCAAATAATAAGGAACTACAAACCGCTATAGAAGCGATCACATAGACTTTGAATTCTGTCGGTCTTGAAAGAAGATAGATCCCTGTGCAAATCAGACTCCAGCACAAGGCTGTCAGTATGATTTCGATAGAGGACTGTTTGTGGATCCAAATCATCAATTCTTGAGGTTCGGACCTGAATTCAATCAAATCAAGAAACTGCAGAACAGACATTAAAAAAAGGACAACAGTTAAGGTAATGAAAGCGTACTTGTGATCTGCCCAGACTTTAGCCAATGGTTTTCGAGGGGAAAGATTTCTATATTTTTGATGGTAAAGAAAGAGGCCTAGACCAGGGCTAAACAAAAGGATCAGCAGCAGATTCTTATTCTGGGGGAAGGCCGCGAGTGCGAGAACAATCACGCAGTAAAACGTCAGCAGCAAGATCAAGAAGCCAATGTTCTTAATGACTGAAGGTGCGTTTTTGACTCTCCAGTTTAAAAGTCGAATATGGGTAGTAAGCTTGTCGAAATAGCAAGACCATTCTTAGGCCGCTTTAAGGTGTTCCCCCCTACTAGTACCATTCTTGAATATTTCTACACACTTCTCCATGGGGATCTTCTCCATACTCCTGCTTGATGTCA
>Ga0257123_1000318_pt1 | contig 40588 bp, 80 predicted proteins | sample SI106_135metaG_FD_190185 | JGI IMG/M metagenome (GOLD analysis project Ga0257123, IMG submission 190185) | Marine microbial communities from Saanich Inlet, British Columbia, Canada - SI106_135 | ecosystem: Environmental > Aquatic > Marine > Inlet | place: Canada: British Columbia | collected...
CGTGATAATAAAAATCCACAAACAATATCAAAAATTTACAATAATGGAGCTGTCGGAATTGAAGATAGCAGCGATTTTTATCTGAGAGAACAACTATCTCCAGGCCAAGGCCACGGACAATGGAAAGCCAATTGTGGCGATGAAGTAGATCGTGGTGCGAATACAGACGGATGTTGTGTCCGCAGAAAACCACAACGCAAGTAAATAAAGAAGAAAGGAGGGGTATTAATTTACCCCTCCAAACTTTATTTTTATTTGTTAAATAATTCTTCATATTTTGCTAAGAATATATCCTCACAAGTTTGAGGAGTATAGCATCTAATTCTTTCTTGTTCTGTTGCATCTGGCATTGGAAGCCAATCAACTTTTGGTTGCCCCATTAATATCTTCATTTCTGAAGATAGCATTTGCAAATCTGCTTGTTTTATTTCTCTTGGAATTGGAAAACAAAGATTAAATTTCTGTGCAACTACTTTTTCAATTTCTAATTCAATTTCTTGCATTACTGGTAAATGTCTCTTCATAGGAGAAGGAATATCAGTAGTATAAGCTTCACTTGCATCATGCATTAATCCCCATTTAGCAAGTTCTTTATTTCCAGTATCTCTTAATAGAATATCAGATACATGGACACTATGCTCACAAACACTATAAAAATGTTTAACATGTCCGTTGAACCTACACAACATACTTAAACTATGTGCGATATCATTAATATCTACATCTTCTGCTCTTGGATCCAAAGACCAAAAATGTTTACCAGTATAGGTTTGCATCCAATCACCGATGCGTTCTTGATTATTGTTCATTATTTCTTATTCCAAGGTTTAAACTTCTTTAATTCTACCATAGATGGCCAAACTCCATTAAAGTTTAATACTCTATCATCCAATCCAATAGTAGCAGGTGGTTTAGTTGTTGGGAATAATAATCTTTGACTATCAAAGTTATTACTATCAAACCAATCTTTCATAGCTTGAATCCCTCCTTTTGCTCCGCTTCTACTACTATAAATATGAACATCAAAATGTTCAAGAGCTTTATCAATAAATGTGAATGCTCCAGGAACAGGACCATCTGGAATCTTATCTGCTCCTTTCCAACCAGAAGTATAAGAATGAATTACTCCATCAAAATCAAGACAAAGAATCTTTCTCTTGCCTCCTAAAGCCGGAGTTATTTCAGGAACTACTATTACTTCGTCAAATCCTTCGTTAATAGTAGGTATTTTTAATTTTTTATTTTTAGTATATATTACAATATCAGGAACAGATTTAGATCTTGTTTTATTTTGACTAATACAAGTTTTCACATCTCTTGCAATATATACTGCTTTAATTGGAACATTATACTGTTTTGCATAATCAATATACTTTTTACGTTCTTCAATTGTAATATTGGTATTATCAATAACCATAGAATGCTTCATATGTAAACAAGCTACAATAAATTGATTTTCTTTATTTCTTGTTTTAAGCATATCAAGATTAATTCTAATATGAGTATCTTCAAAATGTTCTTTCATATAAGACGACTTACCGGAACCCGGTAAGCCTACCATCACAATTATTTCATTACTCATTATTATTTACTCCAATACTCCACAAATATTATCTTCTCCCATAAGCAAATAGTCTTCCCCATCAAGTTTAAGAGGAGCTCCTCCAAATCTACCAACCAATACCTGATCTCCAACTTTTACTTCATGGTATTCATAATTACTTACTGCGACAATTTCCCCATAAACAACTTCGTCTTGATTAGGAACAGCAAAAATAATTCCTCCTGTAGATTTAGTTTCTTCTTCTTTTTGTTTAAATACTACTTGTTTATTTAGCGGCTGAAAATTAATTGTATCAGTACTCAATGTTTCTGTCTCCATTTTAATTAGTTTATCTATTGTCGTCATTTAATTTCTCCTGCAATATGAAATTTGTCAGTAATTATAACATTATCTTTTGTTTTCTCATATACTTCTAATAATTTATCAGCTAATCTTTTTAATTCAATAGGACTCGTTTTAACAATCGTTTTTGTATCGAAAATATCAGTAAAAGAATAACCAGTCCATAATTCTAATTCTTCACCATTATTATGAACTTCAATAGTAAATCCGCCGTTATTAACATGCATATAATGTTGCATTAATTCTTTAGAATTTTCCATATTGACCTTCCTTAATTGCTTCATATAAAAGAGAAGCTTTATGAGTTTCGCCGTTATATTCGATATCTTCATCACCAGGAACAATAATAACTTCACCACTGTCTAATTCGAAAGTATATTGTTTATTTTTCTGGTCTTCTGGATTTACTAATACGGTTCCAATATTATCACTTGGTCTATAAGTAGTTACTCCTTTACATCCAGATTCATAAGCATACATATATAAATCTTTAAATTCGTCAAATGTAATATCTTTTGGACAATTAATAGTTTTACTAATAGATGAGTCAATCCATTTCTGAGCAGCTGCTTGCATATCAATATGTTGTTTTGGACTAACTGAATCCGCCGTTACAAAATAATCAGGCAAACTATCAACAGTTGCATCTGGGTCAACTAATTCCTTATATTTTAGAAATTCATAACTATATACTTCTACTTGTTTTTTAGTAGATTTACCTTCTTCGATAATATTTCTATTATAAATATGCAAGAAAGAAGGCTCAATGCCATTACTAACATTATTACAGATAGAAAGACTGATAGTACCAGTAGGAGCAATACTACTATGATGAGTAAATCGACAACCATGTTCTTGAATATCATCTAATAATTCCTGTGGTAATTTCTGCATATATTCAGATTTAATGAACATTTCTAAATTATTATCATTTTCTGTAAATATAGGAGCCATTCCTTTTTCTTTTGCTAATTCAATTCCTGCTTTATAACCTTCAATAGCAAGAACCTTAGTTACTTCTTCTGTAAATTTGACTGCGCTTTCACTACCATACTTAATCTTAAGCATAGTAAGAGCACTACTAAGACCAGTGAAACCCATACCATGTCTGCGTTTCCTTATTAATTCTGCGGCTTGTTTCTCTAATGGTAATCCATGAATACCAACTACATTATCAAGCATACGAGTAAATATTCTAACTACTTTTCTAAATTTATCCCAATCGAATTTAGGATTCCAATTTGTCTGTTTTCTATCTTTTGTATTTTTATAACCAAAAGGATTATTAACAAACATAGTTAAATTAACACTTCCAAGCAAACAAGCACCATTAGCAGGAAGAGGTTGTTCTCCGCAAGGATTTGTAGATATAATAACTTCACAATAATAGTTATTATTTTCTCTATTAATTTTATCTATTAAAAGAAATCCAGGTTCACTAAAATCAAAAGTGGATCTCATAATTAATTCCCATAATTCACGGGCTTTAATTGTTTTATATACTTTACAAGCAACGAGACCATTTTCAATAACATAATTATCTTCGTGAACAGGCCATTCCTTTTCTACAATATGTCCTGTAAAATCTCCAGCAAGATTCATATCATATTCAGATTGACTAATTGGAAAGTATAAATCCCAATCACCATCAGATTTAACAGCTTCCATAAATTCATCACTGATTAAAGCACTAATATTAAACTGTCTTAATCTGCCATCTTCTCTTTTAGCTTTAATTACTTCAATAATATCAGGATGATGAACATGAAAAGTCAACATCATTGCTCCTCTACGACCACCAGCAGATGAGATGGTTTTACACATTGAGTCATAGATGTCAGCAAAGCTCAATGGTCCGCTTGTAGAAGCTCCTACTCCATTTACATAAGCTCCCTTTGGTCTGAGCAGACTGAAACAGAAACCCATCCCAGCGCCCGTAGAGAGAGAAGTCATTGCTTCATGAACTCCAAGACCGATGCTTTCGATACTATCTCTAACATTATCAGAAACTAAGCAATTGATTGTACTTGTTCTTGATTTATATTCTCCTGCTCCAGTATTAGCTATAATACGTCCAGCAGGAATAGCTCCATTTCTAAGAGCCCAAAGAAATTCATCGTTCCAATATGTTTGTTTTTGAATATTTGGACCATCTACCATTATCATAGTTGCTTTTTCTTCTAATTCAGAAAGTCCTCTGGCTACTCGTTTAAATGTATCATCTAAACAAGTATCTATAAGAGTACCATCTTGCATTCTTAGTTGGTATTTTTTACCATATATTTCTTGACTACTTGGTTGTAGTTCCATTAAATTTTAATCCCCTATTTAATTATAATCTTAAATTATCAACTGCTTCGAATTTATAATTATAATCTACTTTGTTTTTTGTCATTTCTTCAAGATAATCTATAAAACTAGCGTTATCTTTTACATCTTTTGGAATGGTTCTGTTGAAATCGAAAATACCATCTTCGTCATCTGCTTTTCTTTTTTCAGGGTCATTCCAAGTTATAATAGCATCTTCTAAGTTAGATAGATGTGATTCAAGACTTTTAATTTTATTCTGTTGTTTTTGCATTTTATCAATTATGAAATTAATAAAATAGTGAGAGTTATTCCAAATCTCATTTAAACTCTCTATTTCTGAATGTATCCAACTTTCAGGATAATCGTCAGTTCCTGTAATAATAGTAGAATACACAAAGATACCATTAGCAATTGTAATAAACGCTATAAATTGAGCAGCAGGAATATTATCATATATTTTAGTTAAATCCTTATTAAGAGGAACCCAATAAGTATGTACTCCTTTTGGAGCAGAATCAATACAGTCTCCGACTCTCCATCGTTGTAGACTATTAGAAAACATTTTAGTTTGAATTTCTATTTCTTCATCGTGATGATTCTTAATAATAAAACTATCAAACATTCCCATTTAATTAGTCCTCTTGAAGTCCATGGTCAAACCCAGGCTTATATTTAGGAGTATTGTCTTTTTCTTTTCTATTTAATTGTTTTTCATTTTTCTTTTCTTTAATATCTTCAAATACTTCTTGTTTTGTTCTCGGATTATGTCTTGCATCTGCAATTTTAGTAGGCATTTATTCGTTTCCTTTAATTGTCATCGTAAAAATATCCCAATGGTTAATTGGTAATTAGGTTATAAACATCACTCACACTATTATCATTCAAATTAATATCATCTGTTAAATTTATTTCATTAAACTTAATATTGTGGAACTTTAAAAAGTTAATCATTCTATCTTGTATTTGAATTGACTCTTCTTTACTATGAACTCTCCCCTTTGATTCAAAGTGATTATTTAAGTCTCTTTTAAGAACAAAATTAACATTTTCATAAGTATCAAACATATCTAAAACAAATGTGTCAAAGCTTCTTGGATAAGTAGGAGGTCTATATATTACAGGAATTAATATAGGAGAATCAGTAATTACATAATCTACCTTTTCTCGCAATCTGTGGATTCTTCTATTTTGTAAACCAAATAGATAATCTTGTCCTGCATCTCCTGGGTCAATATCATCCCAAACTAAATCTTTTGCTGCTTCCGTTACTAGTTCAACACTCATACTTGCTACTTTCATTTTATAAAATAAACCAGCAGCCATAGTTGATTTGCCTACAGAAGGACTTGCGAAAAAATTAATTACTTTAATGATGAATCTCCTTTAGCCATTATATCTATATGATATAAATAAAAAAATAAAACGGTTTTTTTGATAGTGAACCGTTAACATACTATTTAAAAAATCTAGAAAAATTTTAAACTGTAATAAACACTAAGCTCGTTGTTGTATTCGAACCTCCAATATTTAAATATATTGGTAGGTAAAAAGGATAAGAGAGATCTCATCTTAAACTTTTATTTCAAGATGCCTATCAATGTTGGTTCACAATTCTGGTATGAACTGGAATTTCTCAGATTAATAGGACTTCCCAGGACACCACTCCTGGTTTATGCTTTGATACTCATATTATGACCAACTCTATTACTATATTTAATTTGAGCAGAGCTATCATAACCAATTTGTTCTGGTTCCTTCAATTTTTGATTTGAAGGTTTTGGTTGAATGATATTTCTTTCATCTTCTACTTTATTTACGGATTTCATTCCATACTCTGGAGCTTTAAAACTTCCAGGAGATGGAACTGGCATCTTTCTCTCGATTTTGTAATCGTCAATTTGTTTGTACATCTCTAAAGCTGGATTATAGTCTATTCTCATACGGCCTCCTTTGTTGTTTCATTACTTTAATATCTTTATATTATGGTATATTTTTATTTCAACGTGTTTAAGAATAAGATTAAATTATCTCTATCTTTTTGTTTTTTAATTCCTTTAAATGCCATCTTTGTTCCTGGTATGGCTTTCTTAGGATTTTCTAAAAAGAAATTAAGATTTTCTCCGCTCCAATCTTCAAACCAATCGTCAGATTCTCCAGCTTTTCTTAGAGATTTACTGTATTTAAATTTTTCACTAGAGGCAATTGGTCTTAAAGTTATTCCCCATAGAGGAGGTCCTATTTTCTTCTTTTGTTTTTTACTAATATCATGACATGATTTACATTTTCTTGTTGTTATAATTTTTCCTTTTTTAATATTTTGTTTTAATTCTATACAATCTTCTTTTGTTTCAGCATTAAGATTACCAGTAGAACATGCTACCATTAATGCTATAAAAATTCCTTTAAACATCTTTATTAACCTCTACGTCTGTATTTTTAATTCGGACATTAGTATATTGTTCAAACATAGCTTGTAGTTTATTCTTTAATTGTTTTTCAGTATGTTTAATTACTTCAGGTTTAATTTCTAATTCATATCCGATATCACAATCATTAATTTTAACTAACTCTGTTAATCTACCATTATACCAGAGGACATCTCTAATAAGTCCTCTAGCTATTCCTCTTCCTATTAATTGCATATATTAAATCCTCATTAATGTTTTCTCTTCACATTCAAGCATAAAATCTGGACAATTTTCAACTAATCTATCAAGCATATTAAGATAATTTTTATTAGTCGTATTAATCCATTGAACTTCTGTTTTAGATTCTTTAAAATCTCTAATTCCCCACATATATAATCTATCAGATGCTCTTAAATGTCCTTCGTCAACATAACAGTTAAATTCATCTCCTGTTTCTTGATCTACCATTAACCACATAAATCTATTACCGTAATAACCTTGTGATGAGTCTCTTACAAAATTATGTAATATTTGAATATGATCTAAATTTTTATTATAATGATGATAAAAGTTAATTTGATTTTCTTCACTATGTAGATGTGGTCTAAATTGAACACTCATGCTTGATATATTAAAACAAGTTACTTTTTCTTCTCCAATAACTCTTTTTTTTCTTATTTTTTGCCAAGACCAATCAGGATGTTCTTCGTAATAGGTTTCACAAATTTTTCTTTTTCTATATCCGACTTTGAATCCCATTTCTTTTGCTGCTTGAATTATATATTCTTTTTCTATTTTAGGGTGGGGATTATTCCAAGAAGTAATTAATCCATTAACTTTTTCGATGTCGAAATTCGTATTCATAGAATCTCTTTCATCACAGTGAGAAAACCAATCTTTACAGAGTTGAAGATTATTCATTTTAGAAGTATTCCGTTTGTTGTTGAGAGTATTGGCCCAATTGTTTTGATTCTTCTTCTTCAGTTTTAATAACTTTAATCAGCAAATTCATCTTTTTTACTAATTGCTCGCTATTATGTATATCTAGGACTATGTCCTGTTTTTCATCAATAGTTATTTTAATTTGGTTATTACTTGTTATTCCTACACTAAACATTTTTATCACATAATACACAGTATTTATCTTTTGATTTATTATTACAATCTGGACATTCTTTATCTGGTTCTTCTTTTATTATACTATCACAAGTAGGACAAGTTTTTAAATCATGTCTGTCTATAACTCTTGTTCTTCTTACATCTCCAACATCATCTTCGTCTATGATAGCTTGAGTTACTTGGTCATAAGGTTTCTTTTCATTCATAATTATTTTTAGTTCTTTATAACTAATAGGAGTAAAATTATTACCATTTACCCCTACGTCATATTGCTTTCCTTTTGCAGGAAATCTACCATGAGAATGACCATGAAGGTTCCAAGATAATCCATAATGAGATTGATTCCAACAAGCCATAGGATAATGCATCATACAAAGTAGATGTTTCTCTCCGTATGGCTCTTTTACCATTAATTCATAATAATCAACAATAATTTCAAACCTATCTTTACAGGGATATTTAACGGCGGATTTATCATGATTACCTTTAATCAGGTAGATTTTACCATTTAATTGGTCTAATATATTTCTTAAATCTTCAGGAGATCTAAATCCTACATCTCCAAGATGAAAAACTACTCCGTCCGTTGGAACTACTTTATTCCAATTAGAAATCATAGCAGCATCCATCTCAGGAACATCTTTAAACGGCCTACTATCATACTTGATACTATTAGTATGTCCAAAATGAGTATCAGAAGTAAAAAATAATTTATCTAAGTTAAATTGCATTTAATAATATCTCCTCTAATCTATATTTATCTTCTATTGTAACTTCTTCTTGAACGTGCATATCCCAAATCCATTGGAAATCTTCATCTCTTGGGATTGTAAGAAATTCTTCAACATCAAAACAATCAAGTAATTCTTCAATTTCTTCTTTAAGAGTCATAATTACATCTCCAAAAGAGTTTGTTCTTCAATATATAAATCTACATTCTCTTCGATATCATCAGTTTCTAATACTTGTAAAGGAATCTTATAACTTCTATTTACTGTTGTTTCACTGTATATTATTATAGATTCAGAAAATATTTCAAAATGAGTAATAGTTAATGGTAATCGTTTACAAGAAAAACTACTCGAACTACTATCAAGACGATAACCATTAAATTCTTTATATGCTCTTTTATTAAATTGATTCCAAGCTCTTACTAATTTTTGATCTAACTCATTATGAAGAGATGAGTAAAGTTTAAGTTTTTCCTGTAAGTTCATATTATATCTCCAATAAAATCTTCTCTTCTAACCAAAATTGAATTTCGTTTAATATTTCTGGAGTTTTTTCTTGAAGTCTCCAAGATGCTTGGTGTCTTATTTCAATTTTATCTAAATGTTCATACCAAGTAATAAGACAATATCTAATAAGTCCATCATTTCTATATTCATTATGACCACCAATATAGTCTGGTAATTGTTCTATTAATTCAACTATGTATTTTTCCTGAGAGTTCACTGATTTTTGCTCCTAATAATTCAAGGAATATCATTTGTTCTTGATATTGATTTATAATATCAGTTTCAAATATATGTTTAATATCATTTAAAGATTCAGGATTAATATCATATTGAGAACCTTCTGTTGGAATCTTCGATAATTTATCCAAGAACTTATTAAAGTTATTGTCCATCTTATCGAATCCGCCGTTCAATCTTTCGAAAATAGGAATTAAATTCGGTTCTTTATGTTTAGGAATAGAATTCTTTAAATCTGTAAAGTGATTAAACAATAACATACTAACTTTATTCTGGTTAGCTTTAACTGTTATATCTATATCATTAATATTATTACTCATACTTTTCATACCATATAATATATCATCAACACTACTCTTTAATTCTTTAATTTTATATTGTTCAGCAAATGGCAATCTTAAAAATAATCCATTAATATCAGATCCTACTTGTTTAACTTCGTTCTTAATCTCTTGAGACTCAGACACAAATAACTTCTCAATTTCATTAATCCTATTAGTTAATTCTGAATTATCTTCTTTAGTTATTACAGGTACTGATTCAGATGCTACTTGTATTTTAAGTTGTTTTAAATCTTTCTCTAAATCTTTAATAGCGTTCAATACTTCAGAGTTATTATTAATTAAGACAGAAGGTTTAACTTCTAATAATTTATTAGTAACTATTTTAGAAATCTTTTCTACTTGGTCAATAGTTCTCTGAATTTCAATAGTAGATACTTCTCTTGATTCTAATATCTTTTTATTTAATTCCTCAAGTCTAGTAGATACTATCTCTTCTATTTGTAATAATAAATCTCTACTTAATCTTCTAAAATCAGGAATATTCACAGATTCAGTTTTGGTATTAATTATAGTTTGATTAGAAGGTATATTATCAATAATTTTATTTTCCATTAACTTTAATCTATCATTTAATAATTTATTTTGTTTTTCCAATAACTTTTCTAAATTTTCTTTTCTTTGAATCATAATATCGGGAGTTCTATCTGTTGAATCTTTAAGTAATTTAGAATATACAGACACAGAATGATTTATATTTTTAATTTCTTTAGATATATGTTCTAATTGTTTTTCATAATTTTTATATTCTTCTTTTATTTCAACAGGAGGAATTTTAACAATTGGATTAATATCTAAATTTGTAATTTGTTTTGATAATGTATTAAATCCGAGATATTGTTCTTTTTGAATTTCTTCTACTATCTTAGGAAGTTCTATCTGAACATTATTGGAAGCATTATCATCTCTTGCTTCTTGAATTTCTTTACGAGCTAATTCTACTAGTTTAATTACATCTTTACTTCTTTTCTTAGCCCCTACTAAATTATCTTTTATTTCATTTTTTACTCCAACAAATCCTTCTAAAATTTCATTAGTTCTATCTTCTGGAAGAATTTGTTCTGGATAAGGAGGCATATATTCTCCTAATCTTTTAAAATAATCTTTATGAGATTGTTTTAAATTACTGATATTTTGATTAGTTCTATCTTCTGAGTTTTTAATCTCTGTAATTAATCCCTGAATTGATTCTTCGTCCTCTCTTATCTCTCTTATTTCACATTTAATAAAAGAAATACTTCGTACTATATACCATAGTACGAAGCAGACAATTAATGCCAAATATTGTTCTGGAGGAACCAAAAATAAAAATTCTTTAATTGGAATTAAGAATTCTATAAATTTATCCATTATGTAATGATTGTTGGTTTCTTAGGAACAGCAAGTCCACTACTAAATTCAAGATATCCACGAGAAATATCAGCATTAGGAGTATATGGAAATAATACATGTCGTTCATCTAAATCAATACTCATTCCTTCTTTAGCATCAGCAGCAAAGAAAGTAAGAGGTAAAAATCCCATATTAGGACCACCTTCTCCTTGAGTAACAGTAATTGCTACTGCTTTTTCCATACAATATTTACCGTCAACAACTTGTATATTTTTAGCGATAATATCCATACCATTGGTAAGTTTAAGTCCTTTAACTTCAATTGCCATTTATTAATTTTCCCTTTTTAAGTAAAATATCTTCGGGAATTATATCCCGAAGATTTTCTTTGTTGTTATTGTTATTATTAAAACGGATTACTGAAATCAGTTTGAAATCCGGTGTTGTTATTTTGTTGATTGTTTTGTTGTGGTTTGGCTTGTTGAGGATGTCCACCACCTTGTTGACTTGGTTGTGCTGATTGTCCACCGCCTTTAGAATCCAAAAGAATAACTTGACCATTAAAGTTATTTACTTGAATTTCAGTAGTGTATTTATCATTACCATTATTGTCTTGCCATTTACGAGTAACAAGTTTACCTTCAACATAAAGCTTAGAACCTTTATTGACATATTTCTCAATAATTTCTGAAAGTCGTCCAAATACTACAACATTATGCCATTCTGTCGCTTCCTTCTGGGTGTTGGAAGCTTTGTCGTTCCAGCGCTCTGTCGTTGCAATACGAAGATTCGCTACTTTATCGCCACTATTCAAACTGCGTACTTCAGGGTCTTTTCCACAGTTACCAATAATCTGTACTTTATTTAAACTATAAGCCATTACGTTTTTATTCCTTTAAAAATTGTTTTATTGTGTTTATTCTTGTGTTCTCAGTCATTCCATCTATGATGGCGCTCACAGATTTCCCTTTACGCATTAAAAACATAAAGGTTTTTACTTTAGTATCTTTTACTTGCATTGCAAAGTCTCTCTGGTCTTCTATATCTTTACTAGTCTCCCATGTCTTATTTACTTCAGTTATCATCTTTCCGTATGCTTCAATATACGGCTCAAAGAAACGTTTATCCTCTGGGAATAATCCCAAGTATTCAGGATACTCGTTCATAAAAACCAACTTAATAATTCTCTTTTCGCTAAGTACTCCATCTTGGCGCATATGGGCAATAGCTACATAAGCTGGGTTTTTAACTTTAATTCTGTGTTCTGTTATAGGATTATATAATACAAATCCTTCATCAAAAGCAGATTCCATTTCTTGCGAAGCTTTAATACAATTATCAACGGAATTAAAAGTGTAAGTTTTACACATATTAACTCCAAAATGATCACTAAAAAATCTTAATCCTTCAGGATCTAAATAACTTCCATCAAACTTATCTCTTATTGCAAGAATATATAAATCATATCCTCCGTAAGGTTTAACTACTCTTGTGTCAGGAGATACTAATTCAAATATATAAACATTATCTTTACTGAATCCTTCACAGAAGTCTTCAATAGAATCATATCCAGTTTTATGTTTAATAGTAAATTCAATAATATCTCTGAATGTTTTGCCATCTCCCATATTGGTAGGACCTTCAGCATATGCTGTTCCTCTTGTTGCACATTGCCAATCAATACCATCCCAATAAAATGGAATTAAAGAACCATCTATTTTTTCATAACCGATGTACTCGGTAATATCTATATGAAGCTGGTCATTATTACTAGGATCAACTTCTCCCATATTAAAGAACCTATCAAAGGTTCTTGATAGGATATTAAAATTAGGAAGTCCGAGGATTAATCCTCGACATTCTCTAACAATTGGATGAAACTTAGGAGAATCAATTTGATTATAATTTAAAACTATTCTATCTGGATATTCTCTTACTTTAATAGCCAATTCTTCTTGTAATTTTTCAAGTCCATATTTATTCAGGTATTCAATTACTTTCATTATATTAATCCCAGTAGTTCTTCTTCTAGTTTTAATTTCCGAGTTTCTAATTGCTCTTTATTATTGATTAATATCTCTAATTCTTTAACACAACCGTTCAAAGATTCTAATACTAATTCTTGTTTTGGTAAATTCATAATTTGTTTAGCTGTATCTTTTCGTTGTTCATTTCTGTTATTTATAGAACTATATAGATTATTAATCCACTTTTCTTGGTTATGTGGATGTTTATATACTCCTCTGTCTAATTTCTTTTTGATTTTACTTATTTGTTCAAGAGAATCTGTTATATCGTCACTTAGATATTTATCCCAATTTCGCAAAGATTTAAGATCCTTCATTTTAATAACTCCTCTGACCAAAACAAATATTAACAGTTATAAATGGAATAGCGATAGATAATTCTACTGGATAATAATGATTACTCCATCTAATTCCAAAACCAATATGTTTTTCAAAGAATATGTCATATCTATTTTTACCCATTATTCATATTAACCCCAATAACTCTTCTTCAAGTTTCAATATGTCATTTTCAATTTCATTAATAGACCATTTAATAGTTTCAATTGATTTTATATTCTGATGATAAATTAATCTATCTATCATCTTTTTTAAACCTCGTTTCTTATAATCAAGATTTACATTAAGTTCTTTTAATTTATCTAATATCATATCTTTATGACTAATTATTGGAAGTTCGGATTGACCGTAATTGTGAGGAAGATATGTCGGTTTATAATAATCGATTATATCTTCGCCATTTTCATCTACAAACATTAAATCAACCTCATAATTAATTCTTCTTGTTTTAATTTAACTTCTTCTAATCTTTTAATTTCATTATCAATATACTCGATTTCTTTTCGAGCTTTATCTATTTTTTCTTTTGGAGTCATTCGTCTTTGAGCAACTATATTTTTTCTTGCTCTTGCGTCTGCTCTTGCATCAGAATCAGCCTGATTCCAACCAATTAATCTTTCGCTATTATTGGCCACCGAAATCTCCTTAACATACTTCTTTTAGTATTAACTTTTTGTCTCCGAATATAAATAGGTCAACAGAACCATCTGGAGTAAATCCTTTAAATTTAAGACAATCTTTCCTTTCTGATTCTCTTTGAAATTGAACATTTCCAGGAGTTCCTTTATGTCTATGATTGTAAGTTTGACCTATTATCAGTTTTGTACACCCTGCTATGTTTTCTAATCGTTTTATAGTTTTCCTTAGAACTTTGGGAATATGATTCCCATGAGTATGTTTAAATTTATATCCTTGTCTTTTCATTAGATTAAAGTTAAAACTTCCTCTTCAAGTTCCATAATTTTTTGTTCATGTTTTCTAATTTTTCTATGTCTTCGATTTATTTCAGCAACAATAGCGTGTTTTCTTTCTCTGTCTATGTCTTCTTGTGAAGGTGCTGGTTGTTGATTGATGGTAATGTTATAACCACCGAATTCCATCGGATCTAAATTGTCAAAATTCATTGTTAATCCCCTTTAAATATTTATCAGAAGTCTTTCTTCAAGATGTAAAATTAGATTCTGATATAATCTAATTCTTTTTACATTTCTTGGTCTAATTTTATTTTTAGATTTGATTTGTTCTATTTGTTCTTGTTTTTTATTTATTTGTTCTTCTAACCATTCTGGTTCTAAAAGAGACAAGTTATATTCAACATGTCCTTCGTCTAAGAATGCTCTAGGAGTAGGTTTTCTAAAATAATGAGAGTATAATAAATTATATTTCATTTAATATTTTTTCCTCGTTTTTCCAGATTTCTTCTTGTAATTTAATAGGGTCTTTTATTTGTTCAAGATATTTTAATTTCCTATTAATAGATATGATACCAATTTCCATTTTCTTTCTTCCGACAGGATTAGCACTATGAACTCTTAATTCTGGTATATCTGAATATTCGCCGCTAAAAACCCTTTGTTCTAACCAGTTAATAAATTCATATCCTGATGGAGTATCTTCTCCTAAATCATGGTCCAAAGAAATTAGATCTATCTGGTCTCCTATAACTTTAATTAATACAATTAATTCTGGAACAGTTTTAACCAATAACCAATTATCCCCTTCTGGTTTTGGTCGTACATCATCTAAGTAAAGACTAATCCCCATTATATTAACTCCAATAATTTTTCTTCTAATTTAAGTTTCTTTTTAGATATAATCCCAAATACATCAAAAGGATATTTATCCAACCGTTTTAATTTTTCAAGTATTTCGTCCCTTTCTGTCATAAATATAGGAAAATAATTATTATAATCAAAAACATTCCCAAGAGATATTAATTTCTTGTATGATTCTTCAGTTAATTCTGTGATTCTATACACAGGTATACTTCTGATTGGATGTCTAATACTATCCCTTTGTTGTGGAAGACTATTGTGTATATACCATCTGATTAATCTTAGTATTCTCAATATTAATTTCCCGCTAAAATAATAGTTAATGATAATCTATTATATCTATATAATGTGTTTGAAAATAAAAGCTGAACTAAATCAGCAATAATAGTTCTTCTTCTAATTCTAAAATCCTTTGTTGGAGTCTATCGATAGATTTTTGAAAAAATGCATTTTTTAATCTATTTTGCATATCTTCTAATTCTGCAATAACTTTCTCTTTCTTTTTTAATTCGTTATATCTTTTTTCTCCGAGTTTTCTAACTAACCTAATTTCTTTATACACACCAATATCAATTTCGCTCATTATATATAAGTTCTTGTGGATGTAGCATTATTAATATTTCTTCTATTAATCTCATTTAATAGATTTTCTTCTGCTTGAATCCAATCAACATCATCTTCATCTTCTATTTCTTGATTTGGGTCAAGTATATTAATTTTACAGGCATTAATATATAGTCTGTGTAATATATCGTCTGAAATTTTATTAAGATTATCACTCATTTAAAAAACCTTTAACTGGAAAAGTATGAACACTATTAGATTTAGTAGTAACTTCTAAATCTAAACTGGTTAGTATAATTCTTTTAATTTCGTTATTATCTATTATATCTTTTATAGTTTTCTCATGAGATGGTTCTAATTCAATTTCTAATTTCATAAATTCACCAATACATATTCCTCAATTTTAAGTTTTAAATCTTCTTGACTAATACAGAAATTTAGAAAATGAGCTTCATTAAATTCATAATCTCTATATCCTATATTTTTTCCTTCCCACATATTAGGTTCTCTAAAACAGCAATGGTCCATATCTTCTACCATTTTACTACTTGAAAAATCGCCTAAATCATCTCCTTCAATCCAAGGTTGTCCAGAATGAATGACAAAAGACACTGCGCTATCTAATGGTATTGACATTTCTTTCCAACTTCCTTTATGAATATCAAGTATTAAATCTGTAAGTTCTTTATTCATCATATTAAACTCCTTGTAATATTATCTCTTCAAGAGAATATTTTAAATTTTCAAAACCAACAACGTCAATAGCCTGTTTGATATTATAATTACAATATTCAAGTTCGCTATAAAATGGATAAGTTTGATAAGGGTCTAACATAAGATTATATTCTAATGGTAACTTATCGTCTAATCCAAAACTATATACTTTTTTAACGGATTTAATTAATTCGTCAATTTCATCTACTTCTTTATCATCGGGGACACCGTTCAATTCATCGAAATATCTCATATCGAATTCATTAAATATTCTTCTAATTTTAAAATTAGTTCTGCTACTTCTTTATTATCAAATTCATATATTTCTTGATGTTCGTCTTCAGACATTTTGTTTTTCAATAATAGTTTGAATATCTTTAAGAGCCTGAATAGCAGAATTTTCATTTATAACAGGACTATCGATAATAGTCTGCAAACTACCATACTGATGTTCAAGACAATTTAAAAGCAATTCTTTAATTTTAGCTTCATTTGGACCATTTGGTAATTTGGATTTAGCATAAGCTTCTTCTAATTGTTTTTCCTTAGATTCAAAGAAATCAATAATCCACTGAGCATCTCTATCTCCACGGCGAATAGCTTTTAAGACTTCATTATTTCTACGTAAATCTAAATCTTCTTCAATTAGAATCATTTCAATTTCTTGAATAAGTCTTACAACATGATAACCAAACTTCACATCATATCCAAATTCGGCAATGGTTTCTTTTCTTTTACCGATTGGTTTCTTAGTTTTCATCTTTTTTAATTGTTGATAACTATAACCTTTAAATTTATGCCAAGCTCCCTTATGAAGGAAATCTTTTCGAGCATCTCTTACCATAGTTCCTACTTGAGTAATCTGGGTAACACATTCATTAGGAACGAATAGACTATCAATCATATTAGGATTATTTTCCATTACTAATTGGAAATATCTAACAATACTATAAATAGTAATATCATACTCTTGACCTTTGCCACCACGAGCACTTTTATCCATAATATGATGTTGTTGATATTGGTTAAATCTTTCTCGTTGTTTGCCAAATCCCATAATTTCGCCGTTCAAATGTGGGAATAGTAATTCTTTCTTTGGAACACAAAACCCTAACAGATCTAAATCACTACTATCATTACTAACCCCATAACTCATACTACCAGTAATACATTCATAATGAATGTTAGCAGGTAACCATGGAGGAGGTTTAATAAATTGTTTCTGAGCAAGTTGTTGAGTATAACTAGGCAATTTTATTTACTCCTTTAAATATTTTACTATGGTCTGGAACATTTATAGTATGTTGAGTACATTGTGACAAATTAGCTAATTTTGAAAAAACTTTATTAGTTACTTCTTTTATAACAATATCAACATCTTCATCAGAAATTCCAGAAAAACTCATTTCTTGTATAATATCATTAAATTCCAAATCTTTTCCATTTTTTCTTCTTAGTGATTTATATAACCTTTTCTTATATTTTCTTTTAGTTAATTTATTCATCACAATCTCCTTAATTCAAGTTCTTCTAATTGAAATAATTTATCATTTAATTGTTCTTTAAAATTTTGGTTATGTTTAATGATATGATTTATCTTTCTTATAAAAATACCATGGTTCATATCAATAGGAATGGATACATGGCTATATTTATCATTTTTATCAAGCCAAGATATAGATTTATTTTTATGAATACATAATGCTTGTCTTTGATTGTTATTATAATAATTTAAAATTATAGTATGCCAAGGACCACCGCTTCTATCATCTGGAGTACGAAAATCATATTCACTTATTAAATTTAAAGTTTCGACTATATCTTCCATTTAAATTTCCAATAATATTTGTTCTTCGCAAAAGGATTGTTCTTCGAATTCTAAACCAGAATTAAGTAAATCATTTAATATCTTTCTTCTTTCTAGACTAGGAATATATTTTTTATATTCTTTATATGTAATAACATTCTCAATATCAGGATATCTTCTCATATTATCTACATTAAATTCAGTTTTATCTTGACTATGAAATGTTGGAAATACTCCTTCAAACATTCCTATATCTTCTTTATATCCTTCATAATCAGGACCATATCCGGTAGACACATTATTAATTTTAGATATCCATTTAGTTATTTCCGATATATCGTTTATTGTTAAATGTTCGTGAGATATTTCAAAATTAATAGTAATTCTTCCTGGAAAACTATTAGAATTACCTCCAATACTAGGAACATTTATCATTGATGTTTCAGAACTATATTCTCCATAATCTAAAATTTTATTTTTAAGATTATCAGATATCATCCAAACATATCCCTTAATACTTTTAAAGAATCTTCTGGTAGTTGTTCTTTTTGGTTTTGTCTTAATTTCTTTCCTGGTTGACTGACATTATTAACTTTATGTCTGGAAGATTTATTAATACCATTACAAATATCCATCCAAACACAGTACCCACATCTTCCGTCCTTCCTTTGTAGAATACAATTTATTTCCATATTAATCTCCAAGTAAACGTCTTAGTTTTCTAAGGTCGGTTTCGTCTTTTGGTTTTTCTTTTTGTTTATCATCTTCTTTAGGAATAAAGTAATTACAATCATTAATTATATGTTGATAATCACATCCTAAGTTTAAACTACAATAATTACATCCTTTGAATTTCATATTTAACATCCTAAATCTTTAATTAAATCATTTATCATTTTTTCAGTAGGTTGATTTCTTTCTATTATTTTTCTAACTTCTTCTAATTCCTCTTCGTTTTCATCTCCATAAGGAATAAAATATCCACAATTAACATCACTTGGGAGTTCGCAAGTAATTTGTAGTCCGCAATATGCACATATATCTGTCATTATATCTATATATTAACTCTTAATTATTAGGGTCGCCGTATGCTTCAAATAGAGCTTCCCAAGTTTTATATCCTACAATACCATCATTTTCTTCACCATGTTCTTCTTGGAATTCTTTTACTTTAATATCTGTCATTCTTCCAAATAAACCATCAATAGGATTACATCCAAGTTTTTCTTGTAACCATTTAACATCTTGGCCAAAAGGACAAGCAACTTCAAGGGTTCTATCTCCGATTTTAGATTCAAATACCATTTTACCGTCGCCGTCTAAATTAAGAACTCCTTTGTAATCATATACTGGACAGCTTTTTGCAGAAACTTCAGTATGCCCATGAAAACTAATATTTCCATCATAAGCAATATTAATTTGATTACATAAATTAGAAATAGAATTAAATTGTTTTTGTGTAAATTTACTTCTTTCTAATCCGTGACAACAAATAGCAATAGTTCCTGTATTATGTCCTTTAGCACTACATGGAATTCTTTCTAAAGTTCTTCCGTCCTGAACAGTCCCATCTTTCTTAATAAAGAGGTGATAACCTACATCACTCCATCCACGAGCTTTATGCCATTCTCTCATTACACTCACATCGTCGTGTTTAGGATTATCACTTGCACTACAATGTAAAAATACTCGATTAACTTTTCTATTAGGTTTCTTAAATTGATAATTAGTCATTTCTTATCATCTCCTGTATTTCTTTCATTGTCATTTGTTTTACATTTCCATTACTAAATGTTACTTCTTGTAAAGTATTCATTATTTCATTATCTTCATCTTCAATAACTTTATCAGTTACTCCGAAATGATCTTCAAATTGCTCAAATGTAACCTCTTCTCCACTAATTTCATATTTATGATATTCAGGAACTTCCGTTGGACTATCTAAATTTAATCCTTCGAAAGAAAGAGATTTCTGAGCGTGTTCTTTTCTTCCCATTATTATTTTCCTTTAAAATAAAAAGCCCCACTTGGGGGCTAAAAGTTGTTTTGTTATTCTCTATTATATTCTTTTTCATAATCAAGTAATATGAAAGGTAAGAAGAACCAAATCGCAAACATCATCAATACTTTTCCTGCCCATCCAAAAAACAAAGCTTTTGTTGTTGCTCCCATAAAAGTCATAATCAATATTGCTCCAAAGATCTGATAGCATACTGCTAAGAAAGTAGTTTCACTTGCTCTATTATGGCCATCTGCAATAATAAACATTACTCTTTTATATATTGTAAATATACCCATAAAATTGAAATTGGATAATTCAATACTTCTTAACCATTGAACTAACTCAGAATTACCGAGTTTGAGTATTAAGTTTTTAATCATTTGTTATTTCATTCCTATGTAAACAAGGGTTACAGTGATCTTCATTATCACAATTTATCATCTTCTTTGATCGTTTAAATATTGTGCAAATTGGACAGTGTACATAATCATTATGTCCATTATATTTTACTAAGTTTGAATATAATTTTCCTCGTTTCGTATTCCAAAGAGTTAATGCCCGACTACACCAAAGGGTTTCAAAGAATATAATACAACATATGGGTATATTACTTCTATACCCACACATTATACTAATTTTATCTATCATTCCTCTCTCTTCCATTCATTTGAGATTTTACGAACAACACTCAATTGAGCATTATGAATTAATTGCTTAATTACGTGTCCTCTTGTTTCTTCACCGATTATACCAACATTATCTAAACTATCAATGTTATAAACCATAAGATTTAAAATCTTTTTCTCTTGATATTCTTCCGTCCTTTGTTTACCAAGATTATCAGCTTCACATACCATAAGAAATCTATTAAACATTTCTGGATTTCTAAGGGCATTTGTTTGTTTGATTAATTTAAGAATCTTTTTTGGTTTCATTTCATTTAACTTATGAACTTTAAGATGAAATCTTGCAGCAATATAAGCTAAATCTTCATATTCATTTGGAATCTTCCATCTTGCTGCTACTTCTCTGACCATATCAGCAGATCTTAGTTCATGGCCTTTATGAGAAGGAAGTTCTTCTACTGGTGTGGTTCCTTTGCCTAAATCGTGGCAGAGAGCGGCAAATCTTGTAAGAGTATCATTTGTCATTTCACATACTGCTTCAAGAACAAGCATAGTATGTGTCCAAGCACATCCTTCAGGATGATATTTTTCAGTCTGAGGAACTCCATAGAGTCTCTCTAACTCAGGAAAAATAACTCTCAATGCTCCGGATATATCTAGATTCTTAAAGAATAATCCAGGGTGATCTGTTTTTAGAGCTTTTTCAACTTCAATCCAAATACGTTCTGGAGTTAATTCATTTAACTCTTTAGATTTAACTAATTCGGCCATTAATGTCATTGTTTCAGGAGTAATATTAAATTTAAACCTTGCTGCAAATCTTGCCGCACGAAGAACTCGAAGAGGATCTTCACCAAAAGCTTCACTTGTGTGACGAATTATACCATTTTTAAGGTCTTCTTGACCATCAAATGGATCGATAATTTGACTAGTTTCTAAATCTTGTGCCATCGCATTGATAGTTAAATCGCGACGTTCAAGATCTTCTTCAATTGTAACTTCTGGACCAAAAGAACAAGAAAACCCTTTATATCCAGTTCCAGTTTTAAACTCTTTACGAGCAAGCGCATACTCATTACCTGAATCAGGATGTAAAAACACAGGAAAATCTGCCCCTACTTCTTTAAAACCGTAAGAAAGCATTTTTTCAGGAGTACTTCCTACAACAACATAATCTAAGTCCTTTGGTTCTATTCCAAGAAGACTATCTCTAACAGCACCACCTACTAAATATACTTTCATTTTATTCTCCAATTAATTGTTTAATATTAATAGATTATATCTATATGATAACTTGGAAAATAAAACACATATCACATATGTGTTAGAATATATTCTTCTAATTTAAATTGGATAAAATCATAATCAAATCCAAATTTAGGAGCAAATCTTAATCCACAATAATCTATACATTCATAATCATAAGGAGTACATCCTCTAGGAACGGTTCTGAATCCGTATTGGTCTCTTGGTCCTATTATTAAAACTACTCCTTCTTTTAAAGTTATATCCTGATGTATCAATGGATATTTACTATTAATTATTTTAATTAATTTAAGAACTTCTTCCATTATACGTCTACCAAAAACTTTTCTTCAAACACCCATAACAATTCGTCCAATAAATCTTTCTCTTTTAAATAATTCATAATATATCTAAAAGATGGTCTACTTGGATTAATATATACAATTTTTTGTTTAGCATTATAAGTTAAATCATCATAATTTCTATCAATAGCTTTTCTTGATTTTCCTCTAATGTCTATATAAAAGTAAGTACTAATTGGTCCAATTTTAAATCCGAGTTTTCCAGGGATTAAGTTGAAGTTAAAGTTCTTACTTTCTTTCTTAAAATTAATATATCTGTTGTGTTGTTTATGAGTTCCTCTGAGAGTTCCCTTAGACATATCCTGACCTTTCATAAAATCAAGACCAGTTCTCATCTTATTTGATACTTTATCAAATATTAATTTATGGCTATAATATTCTTCATTAGTCATATTATTGGTTAATGCTAATTCAAATTCCCCATCAGGAATTAAGAGTTTGAGTAGTTCTATCGTTTGAGATTTGTTTTGCATAATTTTTCCTTAAATTACCATTAATACTTTTTCTTCGAAACCAAAGACGAAATCGTCTAACCAGTCCATCTCTTTCATAAAGTTTAAAACATTCTTAAATAACCTATGTTTAGTATTTATATAAACAGTAGGAGTAAACTTAGTGGTTTTAGTTTTAGGATTAAATTTCTTATTGTTATTATAAGTTACTCGTTTCTTGATATCTTCATTAATAATATAATGGTCTAGTTCGATATATAAATATGAGCTTTGTGGACCCATTCTAAATTTTAGATTAGATGTTTCTGGTCCAATTTTAAAATCAAATACTTTTCTAATCTTCTCATTGAAGATAGTATATTCTTTTAATTGTTCTCTATTTAAAGAAGCTAAATATTTCATTCTACTTTCCTGATTACCAAGATTAAAACCTTCACATTTAATCTTTCCTCTGAATTTAGAGCTTACCTCAGAAATAGTTTCTTTAACTTCATTACATTCTTGATTTGAAATTGCGCCGCTAAAAAACAAATTAATTAATCTCTTTTTCTTTTCAGGTTCTTCGTCATATTTACAAGAGATTATAGCAGATATGACTTCTCTATCTGATATACTAGACATGTTCTAATACTAATCCTTCTAATTTTAATTCCATATCTTTAAATTTTAAAAGTTCTCTCACTAGTCTTTGGTCCCAATTCTCATCAGAACGAAATCTTATATCATTACCTCTATTATGTCTATATTTTTCTTTATATTCAATTTGAAGATAATGAGTACCATACCACATAAATCCTTCAAGATTTCTTATGTGACTTAACTTAAGAACAAATACTGCTTCTGTTCTATCAAGATATACTAATGAGTTAAATATGTTTTTTTTATTATCATCAACGTGTTCAAGAAAATATTCAACTGTTACAGGTTTTCCATTAAATTCAATATACGTTTCTGCCATTTATAAATCCAGAAGTATTCTCTCTTCACAACAGAGATCTAAATCTGGCTCCATTTCTAATAATCTTTCAAGGAATCTTAAATAATGAGGATTAGCAGCACTGAAAGTAGTAGACATACTACTTATAATTTTTAAATCAGGGTCAACACTATTACTCGATAGTAATATTTGATATTGTTGTCTAATTCTTTCAATACTTAGTTTATGTTTCATTGTGTCATCGTCACTTACAATATTCATATGACAAGCATAAGGAAGACTAAGTCTTTCATAAGTCTCTCCTGTATTTACTGTCTCATATTTATACACACTTTTAGTATATTGTCTTCCCCAATTATCAGTTTTACCAATAATAGGAATACTATAATAATCTCCATTACTATATCTGTCTTTATACTTTTTATATTCATCATCATTCCAATCAGGATTTATTACCTTTTTAGTTTTATGATTAGTATACTTATGAGAATTTTTATAAAGCATATGCATAAAGAATTCGTGAACTGATAATAATTTTTCTCTTTGTGGATGAAAATGCATATAGTAAGGAGCAAAGTTCTGAAGTTTAGATAATTGTTCTCTCTTCATAAAAGGAGGACTTGTGCTCATCATAATATTAAACTTATAAGGCATTTTCTTAGATACTCTATATCCCTCTTCTTTAGCAGCAATTAAAATTTGCTCCTCTGTAATATCTTTCTCATCTGACCATTTAATTATTTGTTCTTTAATTCGTTCTAATGTAGCTTTAGGAGAGATTCTCTCTCCCCTTTCGCAAAACTTGAAAAAATCATTTGCAATCATACAATCACATACATAAATGCAAAGAAAATCAACCAAGCCATTGATTTATAAAAAGGATTATTAAATACTTCATATAGTTTAACCATTGTTATCGTTCTCCCGTTAAGTTATTGTTGATAATTGGTTATATCTATATATCTTAATAGAAAATAAAAAGCGACTTTCGCCGCTATAAAAAACTATCCAATATTACTTCTTGGATTTATTACTTCGTGAGTTCTTCCAAAATCTCTATATTCTTGATCATCATCAATTGTCCAACGCATCAAACACGTTGGACAATTGGCGTTAATCCAATAACTATCTCGACCATCATAATTTCCAGTATCTGATCCATATTCTCCAGTAGCTTTATTATGCTTACATTTACCTTGATGTTTCCATAATTCTGCTGTTAATTTATCAATCTCTGCTTGAATTTTATGTGCTTTTAACATTATACCTTTCCCATCCAGATTTTTTCAAAAATTGTTATTTTATCCATATCAATCTTATCAAACTTATCATATGTTTTAGTTAAACTTTGATTATTTGGTTCATATAAGAATGAAAGGATACCACTATCTATCAGAGTGTGAATTTTCTTAATACTATATTTTTTATGAATCTTATTATTCTCACTTGGATCAGCATAAGCATATCTTAATACAACTCCATTCTTATTAACATAACAGTTAGCAAGAACAGCTTCAACAAAAGAAGAATATACAAATCCAACATTAATAATATAATCGATTAATTTTGCATATGTTTCATTAGGAGGAAGAACCTCTTTCTCATTCTCAGTATTCAATAATTGATTAACTGCTTTAATAACAGCAGTAACATCATTATTTTCAACATTATATAAATTATTAAAGATAACTTTTCTAGCGGTTAAGTTAGCATATCCAGGAATTTCAGATAAAGTTGTCATTAACTCTTCAGTAAGATCTTTATCAAAATACAACATAAATGAATCGTTAAGTTTATCTTGTTCAATATCAGTAAGATGAACTTTAATAAACTCTTTTAATTTTTTATCTACTGGTAGAGTTGCACTACCGCTTGTATGAAAACTTGACATCGCTAATTGTGTGAGCTTTTCTGCTAAATATTGTCCTGCTAATATACCTACAAATGGACTTTTAACATTATCATACTGTCCAAAACACCTTTTACATATTCGCATATTAGGAGTTTGGCAACTGATACTACTTCTAAAGTTATAAGTCTTTCCAATGGAATCATTCACCATTTCGCCGGTAAATAGTTCTTGCTTACCATCTGCTGTGAAGAACCATCTATGAACCAATGAATCTCCGTGCTTCTTATTCTGAATAACAATATTAAATCCATATTTTACATTACAATCTTCTTCTATAATTTCAATAGGAGAAAGATTCATAACCATACTACGTTCCATATAACCAGCTTTAGGAACAACAGATTGTTTATCAACAATACCTTTCCTAGTTCCAAAACTTGTTTCAAAAAACTGATCTTCTGTTAGTCCTCCAAGAAGAGTACCTACAATAGGACTATCTTGAATAATATTTGTATCATCAGAGATATAACCAATACCTACAACAGAACGAGCAAATTGTTTCTTATTAAATTTACCTTTCTGTAATTTAAATAACTTCTTAGTAGGATCCATTTTATCATAAGATTTATCAATCAAAGCATTAAATATAGTATTTCCAATATAAGGATTATCAGGAAGACTTTGAATTAAGTCATTTCCTCTTCTTGTCTTACTAATCTCTTTTGCTGCTTCTACAAATGGAAGAGTAAGAGTTTCATCAGAATATACAGTTAAAAACCAATTAAGATAATTATTTAACTTATTTAGTCTCTTATGATATTCCGTATTATTCTCACTATCCATATAAATCTTTTCTGATACTTGTTCAGGACCATCATCAGCATTGATAGTTATATTGTTAAATCCTGCAAACTTATTTACTAAACACATTCCATAACTAGTAATATGATTATTATTTATAATATAACAATCTGTTAATTTTTTATCATAATCTATAGTTAAAGTTTCGAGGTTTTTAATTTTAGTACTATTAAAAGGATTATCATACTTAGCTTCAATCAATATCCTAAAACAATATTTTGCCTCATTCATAAGTGAATGCAAGAATTGATTATTGTGATCATATTTTAAAGTATTTAATAGAAATGCATTATCGTACATCTCATTTATAGCTTTTTGAGAATGGATACGATATATCGCAAGCGCATCGCCATCATAATCAGCAGCATAAGGCTTTACTACCATCGGACTAATTTTAATTGCGTTTTCGTCTGTTACTCCTATTACTTCAACAACACTATTTCCATCGTTTAATTCAATAGAGTCCGCTAAACTCTACCCGTGTTACCATAAGTAAAAAGCGTATATGGTAACACTGCTCATACTTTCATATGAGACTAGACTATATCTTCAACCAGTTATTTACTACATTGTTCATTGAATCTCTTCTATTATTCATTTGTTCTGTGTGAGTTGCCCATCTACAGTTTGATGGTTCGTAATTACCATTAACATTTATTCTATCAATAGACATTTTTGGATCGGGACGATTTCCCATATCTTCATAAAAGTTTTCGAAAGAGTTTAACCATCTATCACATACGATAATTCCTCTTCCTCCCCAATTTGGATAATCTTTGTGATTAATATCATTACATCTAGCTTTCATTTGAGTCCAAGAATTGTATTCAAATGTATGCCTCATTCCATGAGTTGTATTTCTTCTGATTATATCTTCTTTCTGAAAACATCCACAAGAAGTACTAGTTCCATTTCTCAAATGATGTGTATATACAGATGTAATATTTCCACATACACACTTACATAACCATCTAATATTTTTCTTTGTTGATTTTTCTAAATCTCTTTTAATAACAGTTAATCTACCAAATGGTTTATTTTCTAAAAAAATTGTTTTTGCCATAAATTTTTATCCTTATTATTTAAAATTTATAACTGGTTGTCTTGCGCTTCCACTCTGCTTAGAGTGTACTCCCTTGCGGGATAGTCGTTGCACCTTCCCGTAGCGAACGGGCTTGGCTCAGTATTACCATATACTATTATTAGATATCTATATTAAAACACCAATAATATTACTTAGGCTTTCACTGAATTCACAAGATTTTTTACTATACATTACTGTATAGGGAGGCTAAATTTAACCTCCATAATGTGGGCTGACGGTTAAGGAACACCAACTTTTCTTTTTGACTTGCATATTGAAAGAAATATTCAACAAACTCATCAACGTGTTCCAAATATCCATCATGAATATCTGTAGATTTAACGAAGAGTCTAATCTTTTCAAATGGTAACTCTTTAACTTTCCATAACCAACGAGAGTATTCAACTAACCATAATCTAACAAATATTCTTTTGGGTATAGTTACTTGATATGTATCAAGAGTTGGGTCTGGAATAATGACAGTTCTAGCACTAAAATCAATATTCCTACCCAGAAAGTCTTTTCTAATCAATCCTTCTTTACCACTTAGTTGGTCTCCTATAAAATTATATATAGAATCACATCTAAATTGTAATCTACTTGAATCTTGGTCATAGTTCTGAATTTCAGGGTCATCAATATAATCAGTCATTCTAGCAGCGATAGTATTATTAATCATAGTGATAAACTCTTCGGTTTGCTTAACTGTATCACCATTAATTAATATTGCTTTCTTAATATGTAAAATTTTAGAATAAGCCATATCCAATTCATGGACAATCATTTTCTTTTTACCACCATCGTTACCAATAATTGATAATCTACAATTTGGAGGAATGACTAATAATTCATTATAAAAATAATCTAAATACTCTTTTGCTTTTGGATTACCAACATAATCACAAGCTACTTTTAATGATAAATATAGACTATATATTCCTGTAATGTTTAAAGGAATACAGTCTGAAGGATTAAATATATCAGTAATGTCCAATTTAGATGGATCTGATGGGTCATATCGTAAAAACGACTTAACACTACTGGTTAAATCGTTTCTTTTTGGATCCAAAATATGATTAAACTCTTTTTTAACTAAATATTGAAAATTCCTCTTCTTAGTTGTTCTAATGACAGGGATTGGTAAATCTATTTTTCCAAAGAACTTATATCTGATAGTATTATTTGTAGATCTTACTCCACAACCTTTACAAGTTTGTCCTTCTTGTGATTTAGAATTTAATTTTAAACAATCAGAACTACATTTATATGATTTCGTTGGGCCAAATACCCTTTCGGATAAAAGTCCATCTTGATCAATATACTTTAATTGTTTATCTCCTCTATACTTATTCCCTTTTTTATCTTTATCTTGAAATAATCGAGGACTAGTGATTTCTTTTAGAATTTGTTTATTTAAACTTGCCAATCAATCCTCCTTATATTGATAGTAATAAAAGTTCGTCTAATGTAAATAATAGTGTATCTTTTTCATAATCGTTAAGTTGTTTCAAATGTACTTGTTCTCCATTCTTAATCAGTTTAAATTGTTTTTTATAAGGTAATAATATAATTCTTAGTTCATCGGTAATATCAACAATTTCCTTATCATTATAATAATAACCTTTTTTGAGTATTTCTGGGTGACAAACTTTTAAAATCATCTGTCCTAATAACTGATTATTCATGTCTTCTCTTTTTTAAATTAATTTACCTATATTTTCGCCATTTTCTACAAAAGTTCCATGAACAATAGGAGTAAGAATAACAAAACCATTTTCAACATTAAGAATATTGATCTTTTCATTAATTTTTCCAATTGGACTTAAACAATTTGACTCGGTTAATGATAATCTTGAATTAATGATAGGAATTTTATAAATAGTACTTAAGCTCATTTGTAATTTTGCAGTGTTGACTGTTAAAACGTTTTTTTCTCCTGTTCTTGTTTTAGTACACTCAATTTTAACTGTTCCTTCTAAATTTAAAACGATATCTGTATCTACACTAGTATTTTCTGTATTCATTATATTTATTTTCTCCTGTAAAAAAATTACCCCTTAATGGGGTAATTAATAGTTATTGGCTCGGAGGAGCGAGCTTCTTACATTACTTTAATATCTTTATATTAAGGTATGTGTTCCAATCAACCGATAAATTACAGGACTAATTAAATAAAAAAGATTTTTCAATTAATTAGTAGCTAATTACGATTTTGATATCCATTTGATAAAATCCTTTAGTTATTGTTATATTATTATGGTTATACTCTGTAATATCTATATAAACAGATTTAAAACACTAAATGTCCAATAAAATTTGTTCTTCGATTTTAAAATTCAATTCGTCTATAACTTCTTGAATATGTTCTTTTGGTTGTAGTCTCATATATTCTATAGTTCCCATAGTTTTACTAAAATTATCATAGTGAACGGTCATACAAAAAGGAGTATAATTTCCTATCTCAATTGTATAATTTTTAATATCGAACCTCCAATAACCTCTATTGTCTTTACATGTAGCTTTATTCCAAGCTTCTTGTGCTTTTAATAAAGTATTCCATAATTTATCAATGGAAGTAATCAATAAATTTCTCCGTTCCATATAAATTGTAAATATGAGGAATAATAATTTGATACATTATATATTGTCTTGTTCTCTCAGTTGTATCTTTCGGAACGTTAGGATCAATCAAGTTAATCATTATATCAAGCGTATCAACACAAGTATCATCATTTATCTCTTTAAATATATGATTAATGATAATATCACTAAATTTAGATACAATTGGGTCTATTTGCTTAAGTTTCTTACCTGATTCCAGTAATAATATATCTTGATATGGTTTTGATATGATATCTTCTTTAATTCGTGTGTAAGACATTAATGCTGTCTTTGAATTATCGAAAAAATCATTAATATTGATAATGTTTGGAGAATTGATGTATTTTTTTGGTTCTATGTTAATTTCTTCTGGAGATGTATATTTAATTCTTTCAGAAACTTTCTCAATGAAGATATCTGGGTCAACCTTAATGAGATATTTGTATTCTTCACTAACTTCTCCAATATCTAACTTTTTGACAGTATCATCTTCCAAAAGTTTCATAAATTGAACAATTATTAATTTATTCTCATTATTTACAGAAATTGACTCAATACATTTGTTAATAACGAGAGAATATACATTATCTAAATTAGTTGTCTTAGATATTGAGGAAGTGGGATATAATATTCTACAACCATACAAGAATAGTAAAAATGTTATAACTTGTAGCTGAATATACTCATCCTGACTAATTATTTGATTATCAGACTTAATACCATCAACAACATTGTATAGGTATCTATATAAAGTCTTAATTTTAAAGATATTATCTTCTCTATCATCTAAATCTACAAACATCAGTAATTGATTCATTAAATCAATATTATCATCAGAATATAACAGATAATCAAAATCAAAAGGATGATTTATCTTTAAAAGTATATTTTCTTCACTATGATCTACTTCTCCAAATACTTTATTAGAATTTAACCATTTAATGATTTGGTAATTAACAATTTTATCAGGAGATAACTTAAGAATCTCTTTGATTACTTTTTCTTGAATTATTTCCTTATTAACCTCTGTATTATTTTCTTCTTCTTCTTTTTTTGATTCAGGAGGAGTTAATAATTTCATTTTAATTACATCATAATTACCTATATAGCTTTTCAAGAAACTATATATTGTAAATAGATTATCATATGTTATCCAGAGAGTACTTCCAAAGAAAGTAGCTTTGATTAATTCTTCAGGCTTCTTAGAATACTCATTCATCAAATTTCTTATGTTTGGAAAGTCTTGATTGATTTGTCCTAAATTAAGTTGTGACGTATATGCCAATTTTGTTGGTATTGTTTCACTATCTATAATATTTGCTTCTGGATCATTTTGTAAAGTCAATACAATTTGAGGAGCAATATTATTTTTCAATAATTGATGGATTTCATATGTTATAATTAACTTATCTAACAATATGTCCATTTTTAATCTAAGTAAAAGCTTTTGGTTACTATGGTTAATAAAAACGGTCCTGTTTGGATTCAAAATTTAAGCTCCTATTGTTGTTGATGGATGATTGTTTAGTTATATCTTTATCAAAGTTTTCAATTACGTTATATAGATATAACAAATAAACTTTAACAATTAACTTTTAATGAGGAAGATATGGGTTATAAAGAGTCAATATTGGAATTAATAAAAATTAATAAAAATGGAAAATATAAAGATGATAACGGAACGACTAGTTGTTTTGCTATTTTAGCTCGCAAACTCAAAGTTGTAAATAGCGAAGCATCTTCAGTAATATCAAGTATAATTAGAGAAAAAGCAAGATTACATGAAGAATCAGGAGAAAAAACTCCAAATAGTCAAATAGAAGTTCTTACTCATATGCTTTCATTTTTTAATGATGAACAGTTAGAATATATTCAATTCGAAATGGAAGAACTTACATTTTTAAATTTATAAAAGGGAATAATTAAAATGACTGCTGATAAAATAATAGAACTAACAAAACAAGATAAATTTGAAGAAGTTTATCTATATTTGAAAACATTAACATCTGATGGTCCTATTGAATGTGAAAGTAAATATCATACATTGATGAAGGAAGTAATAAAGAAAGACAGATTTATTCAACACGAAATCGGAGAGTATATAAGAGGTAAACTTTGTGAAAAAGACGGAGTAGAATTTATTCCACATGAGTTTAATAAATGAAAATAATTAAAAATACTAAAACTGGCAAAGTTAAAATTAAATATGGTAATTTAAGAATCTCTGGAAAAGGAAAAGAGATTGACCAATTAGTTGAATATCTACACAGAACCGCTAAATCTTGGGACTCTAATCTCGGAAAGATTAGATTTCATAAAAATGGTTCTTATACTATTCATAATAAGAAATTAATGATAACTAAATTGAAACATCCTATGGAGGATATAAAGATAACAAATGATTAAATTTAATATTCCTAAAGATTTCTTTATTATGTGGGGATGGTGGTTGTTTGGTTGTATTATTTTCGCTTTCATAACGGGGGATGTTTATCCTATATTGTTTAGTCTAATGGGATATCCTGCTGCTTATTATGTCGGATTTAAAGAAGGAAATAAAAAGGAGAACGAAGATTTTAAAATTACGCATAATGAGTGACATTCACTCTGAGCATGATCCTAACTATAAGTTTCCTTATGATAAAAAACAAGGAAAGAATCAAATATTAATCCTGGCTGGAGACACTTGCTCCAGTCGAGGCATTATTGAATTTATGAAACGATTCCATGAATCAAGATTTGATAAAGTCTTATTTGTAGCAGGTAATCATGAATTTTATGGAAATTATTTTCATGATGTATTAAAGAAGCTTAAAAAGAATTTCGCCGTTAAAAATAATAATAGAATTCAATTCCTCGATAATAATGTTGTTGAAATAGAAGATGTATCTTTCTTAGGTTGTACTCTTTGGTCAGACTTTAATAAACAAGACCCAGCATGTGTGGAAGCAGCAAGAGGATGTATGAATGATTATCATTTAATTAGAATTGACGATAATCCAGGTCCATACTCTTATGGGTTTACTAAGTTTCAACCAGAAGACTCTTATAAAGAACATTTAATAAGTAAAAGATTTTTAGAAGAAAAGTTAAAAGAAAACCACAAAAAGAAAAAGAAAACAGTAGTAATTACTCATATGGCTCCTTCATCATTATCAGTACATGATATGTATAAAGGAGATGTTATGAATGGAGCATATTTCTCAGACCTAAGTGAAATGATTTTAGACTATGAGCCTAATATTTGGATTCATGGTCATACTCATAGTAGTTTTGATTATATACTTGGTAAAACTAGAATTATCTGTAATCCACAAGGATATAAAACTGATCTAAATCCAGACTTCATAAAGGAATTAATCGTTGAAATTTAAACTTTTACTAATACTAATATTATCGTTATCAATTTATGGTTGTAGTGATAGTAACGAACCATCAAGAGCAGAACTCAAAGCAAAAACAGATCTTACCAATACAAAAATATTCATTGATAAAAATGGTTATAAATTTACAATTTCAGAAATTACAGTAAAAGGAATGCCTTGTATAGTAAGGAAAGAATATAGACAATTTGGTATAACCTGTGATTGGTCTAAATATAAATCTACCAAAAAGGATTATTTATAATGTTAAATAGAGATAAGATATCAATGTGGGTAAGTCCCATTGTAAATACTACAACTATATTATATTTCACTATGTTTTCAGCCAATGTATATTTTGGTAATTGGATGGTAATTTATGAAATTTTAATGTGGTTAACTGGAGCATTAACAATTGCTGCTCTTTTTGGATTTGAATATATTAAAAATGAAGGAAATTATACTCTTGAAAAACTACAAGAGTTAAAAGATAAATTTGAAAAGTCAAACACACCAATATATAAACTAATAACTTTTTATTGGTATATTACCATCGGAGTGGTTGGTATAATTGGTGGAGATTTATCACTATTCATTCCTATGTTAACAACGGCAGTCTCAATTTATTCACTAAAGAAAAATGTAACTGATTATACTCTTGAATTAGAAGAAAAAACTCTGAGAGATATATGATGAAGAAAATAAATGACCAAGTATCTAAATATTTTAAAAGTTTAGTTAATATAGCAAAAGAAATAGACAAAGACAGACTAATTCCTTTGGAACAAATAGAAATATCGATAAGATCTATGTATGATCAAAAACATAGATATTATCATAATATTAAACACATTAACAATTGTTTAAAAAGAGTAAAGGAATATAGAAGAGAAACTAAAACTGAATCAGATTGTGACAATCTCCTAAATTTTGCAATTTTAACTCATGATATTATTCATCATCCTGGAAGTACAGGTGATGAAATAAATAGTGCATTTGTCGCAAAAGCTTTTGTCCAACAATTAGGAACAAGAATATTTAGAGATATGGAACCACAAGATATTGTAAACGAATTAGAATCTATGATTTATGTTACAAGTCATGTTGTTGCCCCACATTCTCCACATAGAGAACATTGTAGTGAAGCTATTATTGCTGACTGTGATTTATATGTTCTTGGGTCTCCTCCAGAAACATTTGAAAAATATGAAGCTAATATTAGAAAGGAATATAAATACCTAAGAGATAGTTATTATAACAACAGAAGAATTAAATTTTTAGAACAAATAATAAATAAACCTAATATCTTTTGGACTGAATATTTCAGAGATACATACGAACAACAAGCAAGAACAAATATAAGAAGTACTTTATCTAAATTAAGAGAATAGAGTCTATTACAGACTCTTTTATTTATTTTTAAATAAAATAAAAACAAGAAGGACCGAAGTCCTCCTTGTATCGCCAATCAAACTTTAATAGTTGTTGGTTTTTGAAACTCTCTCTTCTGGTTTTTGGGCATATGCATCAACCCCCAAAGCCAAGCTCCTTTGTCCGTCTTCTCTTTTGCCGCTTCTTCGAAAGCGTCTTTCATCTGAGTACCAAACTGTTGTTGTCTGTATCTTGGATTAGCCATTTAAAAATTCCTCTTCAAAGATTGTATCAATTGATTCAGTTGTTAATGGAACCGATAATACTTCTCCATCAACAATACTAAACCCTGCTTCTGCCCAAGTTGTTTCTGCTTCAACTTGTTCGTTATCATCTTCAGGCAATTCAATTTCAATGAAATCTGCATCAATTGCATCAATAAGATGAGACATCAAATCTTCAGTTGTTTCGATTACTCTGTCTGGTAAATATTTTGTCAATTTATTTCTCCAACAAAAAAGTTAATATGATATCTCGTTATATCTATATGAGAGCTGTTAAAAATACCTGAAGAAATATTTATCAGAACCGTTCATTTTATTACATAAATTATTTATTTCTAATTGTGAAATATTTAATTGTTGCGATAGTTGAAGAACTGATAATTTCCTCCATTTTTTAGTTTCTTTATTTGTTATTTTAACTTTTCTAAATGTAAATGTATAGAACTCAGTTCCTTTAAATATCCAATAAAATCCACCTGCAGTTTTTCTATGTTTCTCTCCTAAACAACATTGAGAAATACTCGTTTGTGCTATATTAGTTTTATTTGCGGCTTCGGACATAGAAGAATATCTATTTATAACTTTATGAGAATTCTTATCAATCTGAATAACTTCTTTTCCTACTCCTCCTTCTCCACCAAGTGTCATATTATATCCGTTTGAATTTTCAGAACCAACAAAAGTTTTATGTTTTTTAATTTCGTTAATTTCTATTTCAAACAACACTTGTTGATCACAATCATATTCATTATACCATTCTAATTCAAAATTAGACTCTCCATATTTTCTAATAGCTTTATGAAATACAGAACTACTTCCATTTCTCGCAGAACTTAAATGATTAGTAAATCTATCTCCTAATGAAGCTACTGTGATTCCTATATATCTTTTCATATTAACTTTATTAATTATACAATAACAATACATCTTAAATCCTCCTATAAATAAACTGTTGTGTCTTATATGATGCAAGATGAGTGCCAAACTCATAACTCATTGATTTTATTACCTTTTATAAGTCTTTGATATCATTAAGGAATATCTATATTAGCATTTCATTATTAATACTATAAAAAAAACAAAAAACCTAATGAAATCAACAAAAATCTGTATAATGAAGAGCGGAGCAAAGCGAAGCTCAATGGTTAATAATTTATTTACTTTATAATACATATTATATATTGAATATTATAATGATTACCTATAGGGAACATAACGGTAATACTTACAATAATAATAAAGTTAAAATAAAAAATATATTATATACTTATTAATAAGAATTCAATAAATACAATATACTTTTCTTATTATGATCTATTCTGAAAATTTTCCCGCTGGACAATTTAAACTTTAATTAATTAAACTTATTGGGTCTTGAATTTCAATCTGTAAGACTTCTTCGAATTTTTGATGCATGATATCAAATAGCATTTGTTTATCTTCAATTTTACACACAAAAGAATCATGTATACCGAGTAAACATTTAGAATTATTAACGAAATGATTAATTACTCTTGAAGCAATCTCACTGTCAATTCTTTGACAAGTTGCCCCGCTTGAGTTATAAAAGTATTGAAATATACAATTATGTTTAAATTCAAGATTAGTTAATAAATTTGGAATATTAATTCTATTATTTATCCAATATTTATATAAGTAGTCATCTTTATTAATGGCTCCTTGAATTGCTCTTATCGTCTCTTTTTTGGAATCGCAGTTAATCATACATATTACTGCTTGTTTTACTAATTTTCTATCTACTCCTGGAATATCATAGGAATCTTCTTGATGATCCATACTTTCAAGACTATACAAAATTTTAATCATTTGATTTCTATAATCTAATTCAATAGTCTCTTGATTATCTATTTTAATTAAACTTCTTTCTTCACTTGTAATGGCATGTTGCCAAAAGCCACCATATATCCGACCATATTGTTTGAAATCAGTTTGGAAAACTTTATGAATATCCAAAGTATCTAACTTTATAAAATTATTATGATTACTACATGTAATCTTATGTTTAGATAGCCTGTCAATATACATTAATAATTCTTCTCTGATTCTATTGGTAAAAGGAGTATCCTGATATTCTAATTTTTTACCATTTTTATCTTTAAGAATAATAATTTCTTTTAGGTCAGTAGACCAGATAGCATCTGGGTCTATATTGTAATTTCTTATATAATTGATTAGTTTGGGAGTAGCTCTAAGTTTAGAGTTAAATCCTTGTTTATCTGTTTTATATCCCTTAACATTATCGACAAACTCAAGTTCTTCAAGTTTGTCGATAATGGTTATTAAAGGGGTTCTCTTAATTTTTAATTTATTATATCTTGTTTTAATTTTGTAGGCATTATTATCACGACTATATCCAATTCCGCCGCTATATTTAACCCCAATATATCTATGATATAAATCAACAATAAGCATATTTAAATGAGTCTTATAAATATTATTATTTGTTAATTCTAATTCATTTTTCAATAAACTATCAATACACTGTGTGACCTGTGGGTAGCAGCTATACTTATGAATGTCCAAAGGTCTACAATTTTTATTATAATACCATTCTTTATTTTCCTCTTCCATTCTCCCTCTTATCCAATCTACTAAAGTGATTAACACAATCAGCAAATCCATCAGGACCATAGTTATTCTGAGCCCAGACAAATACTTTATGAGTATCTCCTCTACTTTTATAACCTATAATCTTTTTAGATTTTTTATTAGTAATTAATAGATTCCTTTTCTTCAATTCCTTTATAAATTTCTTAAGAGATAATCTAGCCATTCTAAATAAACTCCTTATTATTTGGCATCTTTAAGAGGACACCATTTGGGTATATTATTTTCAATTACTTTGTTATCTTCTAAATTACAACCAAGACCATCGAAATGACTATGTCCACAATAATCATTATCGTCTTCTTGATGAAGCATGTGTGGACATACAAAACAATCATCTATAATTTGTTCTACTATTTTTCGGTTCTTAATCATTTAATCTTTCTACTATCGGCTTTAATTGCTCAAACCAAACTAACTTATTATTTTTACCTACTTTTGGATTTTGAATGTACTCATCATATAAACTTAGATCTGTTGATTCTAACCAAGCAATAACTTCGTCTGTTTCTACTTTCATTGGTACTTGAAATGGATATACATAGTCATCACTAATTCTTTGAATGTTTCCCATTCTATTAGCATTGTCTCCAAGCATTTCACTATCTGTGAATTCTACATTATTTAATTTCTCAGCCATTTTATTTTATTCCTTTATTAAGTATCCATCATTAATTGTTCATCTACTAACATTTGAAGAGTAACTCCTGGGAGTACTTCTTCATTTAATTGTTCTTCTAAATATTCATTTATAGTTTCTAATTTATCTTTTAAATTAATCTTCATACCTTTTTTAAATACATCTTCCATCCATTCTGTTATCAACCAACTATTTTCAGAATCTACATTTAATTCTTTCCTTAGATTTTGTAAATCAACAGATATATAGAATGACTCTTTATTTTTAAACCAACCTACACTAAAATCATTGTCTTCTAACTTTTCCACTATAACAGTTAGGACTTGGGCCATGCGGGCCCTTTGTCCTAACTCTTGTAAATGGTTAAATAGTTGTCCTTCTATATTTTTAGTGGCTTGTACAACTTGTTTAGTATATTTACTATTTAATTCTATTGCTTGGCCTGTTTGTTTACGCTTTTCTCTTATTAGACCTTTTAGAGTACTTGATTTTAATTTACCCATTATACCTCTTTAAAATAAACTATAATATACATAGTTTATATCCACGTAGTATTATTTAATACGTTTTCAATAGTGGATAATCCACATCCATAATAATCTGCGATTTCTTGTCTAGTGAATTCACCAGTAGCATATTCTTTACGAATGTGATCGGCTTCTTTCTTGCCTTCAATTTTAGTAGTTCTTCTATTTATAATCTGTTCTTCATCTGTGGCCCATCTGCAGTTATTAGGGTCATAATTACCATTAACATTTATTCTATCGATGGAGTGTTCTTCAGAAGGTTTTAATCCCATATCTTCATAGAAGTTCTCAAAAGAGTTTAACCATCTATCACAAATGACTATACCTCTTCCTCCATAAATATCATATCTATCTGAATCAGGATTATAACATCTTATTTTCATACTTTTCCAAGTAATATATTCAGATGATCCTGTCATTCCATGAGTTTTAAATAATTTAGACATAACTTCTTTATGATAACAACCACAAGAAGAAATTTTACCAGATTTTAAATGTTTACCCATAATTTCTTTAATATTACCACAAGAACATTCACAAAACCAATAAATATTATTATGTTTATTTGTTTTACCTCTGCTTAAAACGGTAAGTCTTCCGAATGGTTCTCCTATTAAATTAATTAATCTACTCATAATTGAGTTCCTCCAATTAGTATATAAACACTATTGTTCATATACTATTAGATATCTATATCAAAACTCTAATAAATTATCTATCATCTTTCCAGTATTTTTCACCTTTCTTTTTGATAGAATTCTTTTTATATTTAATTTTAACTTCGACGTTTTTAACTTCTTCTAATTCACAAAAATGAGGGATACCATCCCAAGGATTACTAAACGGTAGTTCTTTTGAACCTCCATTATAATTAGGATGTTCACATATAGTTCTAGATACGTTCACACCATCTACCATTACTGGCATTGGGCCACCTGCATGTGGACACTCACCACAGCTATCAATTTCTTGGATAAATATATCAATTTTTCTGTGCTTGTTCATGTAGTCTCACCTTTTTTGATTTGATTGATGGGTCTTTATCAAGTTTACAAAATTTAGATATTACACCGAGAGTGTTAATATCTCTGTTTGGAACAGTATGAATACATTTATTAACTGTTTCTTCTGTATCATTTCCGTCTTCATCTTCACCGAATACAAAAGCTTCTCGTCGATAAGGACATGTATTGCAATTTATTACTTTTATAATTCTACTCATTGTTATTATCTCTCCGGTCTTTACTTTTTCTATTTTCTTCTGTTTGATAGTGAGGACAATTATCTTCATTATCCCACATATCTTGTGTATAAATCCCTTTACATTGTTTAATATTAACACAAGAAGTCAATATACATGCGCTTCCTACTTGAGAACGACCTTTAACTCTTCGTTCTCTTGATAATCTTTTGTCACCTAAATCTTCCATAATTAACCTCTTTCTATAACTGGAATTTTACTTCTTAAAAAATCCCTACCTTCTACTGTAGTAAAAATAGGAAGCATTGTTGGTACTATCCATTCACTTCTTTCAACTCCTCCATTACCAAGATAATGTCTTTTAATACAACAAGCTCCACGTTTTTCTCTATCAGAATATTTATCCCAGTTCACCCCGGCAGCCTGAAACATCAGT